>Ga0315279_10005632_pt1 | contig 16144 bp, 12 predicted proteins | sample YL17G06_20_MG_FD_203694 | JGI IMG/M metagenome (GOLD analysis project Ga0315279, IMG submission 203694) | Sediment microbial communities from Yellowstone Lake, YNP, Wyoming, USA - YL17G06_20 | ecosystem: Environmental > Aquatic > Freshwater > Lake > Sediment | place: USA: Wyoming | collected...
AGGCAATAATCACCACCTCGGGACTGATGAGCGGGATACCATCAGCATTCCTCATGATCCCCGGTGCATCGGTAATCACCCTGATCTGATCGAGCGTGATAGCACTTTCCATCTCCGAAAGGGACCCTCCCCGCCGGACAATGGCATTGTGAGGAGACCCCGATGACACAAGCGTTGCCTTGAACCCTCGCGCCATGGAAAGCATCGCCACAAAAACGGCAACGACTCCAGCGATCCCCAGCACCGCGATCGTCGTGGAAGTCCAGCGAACCTTTACACTCCTGATGTTGTAGATGAGGGGAAGCGCCACCTTCTACACCCTCCTGAGGGCTTCGACAATCCTCAGCCTCATGGCAAGAAGTGCTGGAACGATTCCGGCAACAATGCCTGCAACAAGTGCTATCCCAAAACCCATGACGATCCTTTCGGGGGCAAGGTAGAAAAAAGGCAAAAGGCCTCCCGTAGGGTCACCGCGCATCGTAAAGAGCTTTGCGAGAGCAAGACCAATGAAAGCGCCGGGCAGTGCATAGAGGAGCGACTCCGCGAGCACCAGCAGCATGACCGTTACATTCGTGAAACCCAGAGTTTTCAGGACTGCGAGTTCACCGGTTCTCTCCCGGACTGACATGGCCATGGTGCTTCCCGTGACGAGGAGGAGGGTGAAGAGTACCACGCTGCCGATTGACATGATGATGAGCCTGATGTTGCCGATCTGTTTTACAAACCCGGCTGCAAAAGATTTTTCCGTTTCGGTTTTCGTTTCATAGGGGGAGTTGACGAAAAGTTTGTCAAGAGCCGCAACCACGTCCACAGCATTATCAGGGGAAACAATCCTGACGACATACCACCCCACCATACCCTTTAAAAAATCCCGCCGCTCATCAAGATACTTGTACTGGAACCAGAACTGGGTTTGATCGTCCTCCGCTCTGGTTCCATCGTAGATTCCGCGGATGTTAAACTCCCAAGTACCGGGATAAATGGTCCCCTTGAAGGGAACACGATCCCCGATTTTCCATCCATATTTTTTCAGGGTGCTGCGTCCCACAATGCACCCTTCACGGTCGCGTACGAAAGCCTCCCGCTGCTCTGGCTGGATTTTGAATTCTGAATACATTTTGAAATAACTGTCGGTATCAACTGCCATCACGGGGATAAAATTCTTTTCATTCTGATAGTAACCGCCAAACCAGACTGCATACGTGGCCTCCTTTACATCGGGAATCTGGAGGATACGGTCCCGATAGGAATAGGGGAGTGGCTGAATGATAGACGTTTTGTTCAGCACCACCAGCCGGTCTGCCCCTGCAATCTCCACCCCCCCGGTAAAGCTTGTATCAATGGTTGCGAGGAGGGCAAACAGGAAAAGCGCAGCGACGAAAGAGCCAATCGTCAGGATGGTACGGGTCTTTTTCCGGAAGAGGTTTGCAACGATGAGGGGGAAAAATTTCACGACAGTCCTTCCCCTGCTTTGCACTCCTGGCACTCCATCAGGACACCCTTGTCCAGGTGGAGGATTACTCCGGCACGTTCTGCTGCGCGAGGGTCGTGCGTAACCATCAGGACGGTCTTGCCGTAGGTTTTCACGAGCTGATCAACGAGCTCAAGGACTCCGTCGGCGCTCGTGCGGTCGAGATCTCCTGTCGGCTCGTCACAGAGGAGAAAGGTGGGGTCGGTCACGATAGCACGGGCAATGGCTACGCGCTGTTCCTGTCCCCCGGAAAGCTGGCGGGGGTAGTGGTGCATCCGGTCGGAAAGGTCGACCACGGCAAGGACAGTTTCTACATGCTGTTTCCGTTCTTCCTTCGTGAGGCTGGTAAGCAGTAAGGGAAGCTCAATGTTCTGGAAAGCCGTCAGCACAGGGATCAGGTTGTACATCTGGAAGATAAACCCTACATGCCGGGCGCGCCAGGAAGCGAGCTTCTGACCGGACATGCTGGTAATCTCGTCACCGTCAACGATAACGCTTCCGGCAGTGGGGAGGTCAAGGCCTCCCAGGAGGTTGAGCAGCGTGGTTTTCCCCGAGCCGCTGGGACCCATGAAGGCCACAAACTCCCCCTGGTCCACATCGAGGTTTAATCCCCGGAGGACGTGGATCTCCTCGCTCCCCCGCAGGTACCTTTTGTCCAGGTTGCGTACCTGAATGAGGGAATTATTTTGATTGAGACCATCCACCCTTACCATACAAACCTCAAAAGCCCTGCTGGGCGAACACACAGGTTCGCCCCTACAGTTATTGTTTTACCTCCGCCCTCTGCCGGTCTCTCAATTTCTCCGGGCCGTTCACCACTACCTTATCCCCTGCAGCAATTCCTTCAAGGACTTCTATTTCATTTCCCCTCATCTGTCCCAGCTTAACGGGACGCATCATAAGTTTCCCTTCCTTAAACTGGAAAATAACCTGCTTGCCATCCACATCCCGTACTGCCTGACGGGGGATTAACGAACGGACATCAGTGTTCCTCGGTGTCTCTTCACTGCTGAGGAAGGATACTTTAACACCCATGTCCGGGAGAATCCTGGGGTCAAGGGCATCAAAAGCAATCCTCACTTTCACCGTTGCCTTTTGCCGGTCAGCGGTGGGGATGACGGTCCTCACGGTGCTGGGAATCTGCCAGTCCGGATAGGCATCGAGTGTTGCAGCCACCTTCTGGCCTATGCTCACCTTGGCGATGTACGACTCGTTCACGTCAACTTCGATTTCCAGAGAGTTCATGTCCACAATGGTTGCAATCCCGGTCCTCGTGAATCCGCCTCCTGCTGAGACAGGGGAAACCATCTCTCCGATCTGAGCATCTTTGGAGACGGCAATACCCTTGAAGGGAGACCGGACTGTACAGTTGTCCAGATCCTGTAATGCTACTGCCAGCTCGGCCTTTGCATAGCGTACCTGTTCCTTCGTTAAGGCAATCCGTGCCTTCAGGGCGTCAACAGAAGTCTGTGCATGGTCAAGGTCCTGCTGAGTTGAAACCCCCTCACGGAACAATTTCTCCGTGCGGTAGAGGGTACGGTTCGCATCTGTTAGGTTCACCTCCAGTTCGGCAATGGCGGCGAGTGCTACCTCTTGATTCGTCCTGGCTGATGCAACCCTCGCCTTGGCATCGGAATCATCGAGCCGGGCAAGCACCTGACCTGCAGCTACGTGCATCCCCTCTTCTACCAGCATCTCCTGGACACGCCCGGTAATCTTTGCCGCAACGGTTGCCCGACGCCTCGGGGTAACATAGCCGCTGGCATTGAGTATCACAGTTCCCTTTCCCTGGACGGCAGCACGGGCTGCTGCCACTTCTACCGTCACCTTCCGGTTCTTCAGGACAATAGTCACCAGGGCGATGAGTATGACCAGGACAGCACCGGTAACAATGAGACCGGTTTTTTTCCTGTTCCCTGAATTATGACGTGCCTGAGGGTTGATCCTGAGTGCTGAGAGGTCAGGGAGCCTGCTCTCTCGTCCATCCTCTGCCATATTGTTCCTCCTGTCCGGACAGGTACTGTAAAGTCCTGCAGATAAAAAGCTATAGGATTTTAACATACCTCTCTGAAATAAGGAAGTTCAGAACTGCCTCAGATGGGGTTTCCGTAAGTTCTCGTTGACATCGTTCTGCGAATTTTATAGGCTTTTCTTAAAACGGCGGCATGCCATCTTATCGTCTTTGAACCCGGAAGAGAGGTGTATGGGCTGGAAAGAAGGTATTGTCTTTTTTTCGTTTATCAGTGCGTTCTTGATTCCCCGGGAAGCTGTTTATCCAGCATCCTCACAGGAGATCACGGTGTCAGCAGCGATGGCCCTGAAGAGCTCCTTTGAAGAAATTGGAAAGGCATTTGGACAGAGCCATCCCGGGGTAAAGGTGTTTTTTAACTTTGGAGCCTCGGGAGACCTCAAAAAACAGATAGAGGCTGACGCACCCGTCGATGTGTTTGCGCCGGCGTCTCTCCAGGACATGGATGAACTTGAACAAGAAGGGAGGATCATCAAGGGCACGAGGCTCAATTTTGTTAAAAATGGACTCGTCCTTATTGAATCTGCACATACACGGTTCAGACTTACGTCGTTTCATGACCTGAAAAGAGAGACAGTAAAAAAGATAGCGATCGTAAACCCGAAGACCAGCCCTGCAGGAAAATATGCAGAAGAAATTCTGACCTCTTATAACCTCCTTGCAGCGCTCAGGGATAAGCTTATTTTCGGGGAGCATGTACGGCAGGTCCTCGATTATGTGGCACGGGGAGAAGTAGATGCAGGGATTGTGTACCTTACTGATGCCAGGCTCCGTTCACGGGAGGTAAGGGTCGTCCTGCAGGCTCCGGAGGGAAGCCATACGCCTGCTGTATATCCCATAGCAGTGGTGCGGGGGACTGAAAACGAAGGCTTATCAAGAGAATTTGTGGATTTTGTTGGATCAGGTGAAGCACGACAGATTTTTGAAAGATATGAATTTAAGCCATTAAGAGAGTGAAGGCTACAGGAGTCAACAGAGATTTATGGATGATTCAATACTCTTTTCCCTCCGACTGTCCCTTCAGGTAGCATCCGTTGCAACATTCTTTGTGGTGTTTACCGGTATCGGTGTTGCATATGTCCTGGCGAGGAAGGATTTCGTGGGTAAAGAGCTGCTGGATATCTTTTTTACTCTCCCCCTCGTACTGCCTCCAACGGTAACTGGCTACTATCTGATTATCCTCTTTGGCAGGAATGGATTCCTCGGCAGGTATCTCTACCACCTGACCGGCTGGAGCATCATGTTTACCTGGTATGCCGCTGTGCTCGCCTCGTTTGTCGTCGCCCTCCCTCTGATGATCAAGACAACCAGGGCCGCCATCGAGTCTGTCGATGAGAACCTCATCAATGCTTCCTACACCCTGGGCCACTCAGAAAGTAAGACCATAATGAAGATTATCCTCCCCCTCTCAAAGCGTGGTATAGTTGCGGGAACTGTTCTCGCTTTCGCCCGGGCGATGGGAGAATTTGGAGCCACCTTAATGCTTGCCGGCAACATCCCCGGGAAGACTGACACCATGCCACTCGCTATTTACTCCCATGCAAGCAGCGGCGACTGGTCAAAAGCGAACATCATGGTCATCATCTTTACCATTATCTCAGGCATATTTCTCTATATTACCAACAGATTTACCAAGAGGTTTATCTGATGGGGCTGTCAGTCCACCTCCAAAAAGCGCTCGACCGGTTTACCCTCGACGTTGCCTGGGAGATCGGAAATGAACTCGCTGTCATCTTCGGGCCTTCAGGATCGGGCAAATCCCTCACCCTCCAGCTGCTCGCAGGGCTCATGAGGCCTGATCAGGGGTTCATCAGGGTTGACGGAAAGACCTTCTTTGACAGTAAGGTGAAGAGTGTGGTGTCTCCGCAGGACCGCTCTTTTGGCTATGTCTTCCAGGACCTCGCCCTGTTTCCCCACATGACTGTGGAGGAGAACATCCGTTATGGTGCAGCTGGGAATCAGAGGTCTCAGCGGGATAAACGGGTGAGAGAGATGCTTGATATCTTCCATCTTGACGGCCTTGAAAAAAAGCTCCCCTCCGAGATCTCCGGCGGGCAGAAGCAGCGGGTTGCCTTCGCCCGGGCGCTGATACGGAAACCTGACGTGCTTCTCCTGGACGAGCCGTTTACGTCCCTCGACACATCGCTCCGCCTGGAGATGCGAAATGTGCTCAAGGATATCTGGAGCGAGTTCAATGTGCCGGTAATCCTCGTGACCCACGACATTTTTGATGCCCGCGCATTGGCTGATACGGTCATCGTATATGCAGACGGAAAGGTAGTCCGCACCGGGACGCCCCGTGACATCTTTAACATGCAGTTGATAACTGAGGGGGATATTTCCCTGCTGATTTCCTCCAGCCCTCCTCGGGAGACGAATGCGTACCCAGCGAGAGGACAAGAACAGACCGGTGTGGGTGAACAGGTCGTTGTGGTGAAAGGCGGTGGTGATATCGGAACCGGGGTAGCTCATAGACTCCATACGGGCGGGTTCCTTGTCCTGATACAGGAACTTGAAAAACCGATGGTCATCAGGAGGACAGTTGCTTTTGCCCAGGCAGTTTTTGACGGGAAAACCGTGGTGGAAAGGGTGAAGGCGGTAAGGGCAGACTCAGAGGAGGAAATCCATGCCGCCTGGAAGAAAGGTAACATCCCTGTCTGTGTTGGCCCGACGGGGAGTATGACTACAGCATTCAAGCCGGATGTCTTCATTGATGCTACCATAGCAAAACGGAACACCGGCCTGCACAGGGACATGGCGCCGATTACCATCGCCCTCGGGCCAGGATTTACGGCAGGGGTAGATTGCGATGCCGTCATAGAGACAAACCGCGGCCAGAACCTCGGGAAGGTAATTTTTGCAGGGTGCGCAGAGCCGAATACAGGGATTCCAGCGCCGGTCCTGGAATATACAGAGGAGCGGGTGCTCAGGTCGCCGTGCAGGGGAAAGGTGCGGCACGTGCTGGATATTGGTAATACGGCCAGAAAAAGTGACACGGTCTGCTATGTCGGTAGCGAGGCGGTGAAGGCATCACTGGACGGGGTGATCCGGGGGCTCATTTCAGAGGGGATAGAAGTTCCAGAAGGCCTCAAGATTGGAGACATTGACCCTCGGGGAATCAAGGAGAGCTGCTATATCATATCGGATAAGGCACGGATAATAGGTGAAGCGGTTCTTGAGGCAATTCATCAATTGAAAGAAATGAGACCTATTGAATAATGGTGCAGGGTACTTCGTTGCTCAGCAATCCGTCTGAGGCGGAACAATTCTAAAGGGCGTGATAAATCACGCCCCTACACGGCCGAATGTGCTGACGTTTCGGAATGCAAGATTTTACCGCGAAGCGCGGCCTTCGGTCTTATGGAGAACCTATGGATATTTTTGAGGAGATAGTGGCTGCAAAAAAGGCGAATGTGCCGGTGGTTCTGGCAACCGTTATAGAATCTCTGGGTTCAGCACCCCGTGAGGAAGGGGCACGGATGCTCATCAGGGCAGACGGCACCACAGCCGGGACAATCGGAGGCGGGGCAATTGAGAAGGTGATCGCAGATCGTGCTATGACCCTCATGAACGCACCTTCCCCGCAATTCGTCCGTTATGAACTCAAGGATATCGGGATGTCCTGTGGTGGCTCTATGGGCATCTTCCTCGAGCCGTTGCATCCTGCGCCCCGTTTGATCATCTTCGGCGCCGGTCATATCGGCACGGCACTGGCACAGATTGGCAGGATGCTTGACTTTTCTGTCGTGGTTGTGGACAACCGTCCGGAGTTTGCCAACAGGGAACGGCTGCCCTGGGCTGATACGGTGATTGCAGAGGACTACCAGAGTGCCCTGAAGAAAATCCTGCCCCTTGATAATGCGTACGTGATCATACTCACTCACAAACATGCCCATGACTTCGAGATCCTGGAACGGTGTGTTCAACAGACCTTTCATTACCTCGGGATGATTGGCAGCAAGACCAAGGTGGCAAAGGCATTTCAGCAGTTGCGGGAGAAGGGGATTGGAGAGGCGGTTATCCAGCGGATTCATGCGCCGATCGGTGTTGACATTGGCGCCAATACACCGGCGGAAATCGCCCTGTCCATAGCAGCAGAACTGGTAGCGGAGCGGAGCGGAACACCGATACCCGGGATGCAGTTGACCGAAGGAAGAGAATGATACAAACGCATTAAAGTAAAGCGTCATTGCGAGGAGTAAACGACGAAGCAATCTCTTGTTTATGAGGTGGGATTGCCACGCCTGCGTGCTGAAACGCAGCACTTCGGCGTGCAGGCACGCTCCCGTTGGTCGCTCGCAATGACAATGTAATAGTATTTAATGCGTTTGTGTTGAACCGGAGGGAAATTGATTTCCGGCATTATCCTGGCGTCAGGTTTTTCAGAGAGGATGGAGAAGGATAAACTGTTGCTCGAAGTTGGAGGTATGCCTGTCGTCGAGAGGGTTGTAAAGGCAGCAAAATTCTCCCTCCTTGACGATGTTATCCTTATCTACCAGAATGCCAGGGTGAGAGCTATCGCGGAAAAGTACCAGGTGAGAACTGTCTACAATGACCGTGCCTATGAAGGACAGAGTGCAGCGGTAAAGTTGGGAGTGAGGGAATCCCGTCCCGATACCGAAGCCTTTATGTTCCTGGTAGGGGATCAGCCTTTCCTGGATTCAGACACCATCAATACCCTGATTGATTGCCATGCGAGCAATCCGCAGGCTATAATCGTTCCCGTCTATAACGGCAAGAGGGGAAATCCTGTAATCTTTCCGTCCATATTCAGAAATGATCTCCTTGCCATTGAAGGGGATATTGGCGGGAGAGCGGTTATTGAGAAGAGGGGAGACAGGGTGAAACTCGTTGCCCTTGAAAATGGGATGGCCGGGATGGATTTTGATACGGAGGAAGAGTATGGGCGGATTCAATCAAAATAAAGAGATGTTTCAATTTAAAGGAGTTTAAATTAGATTAGTCTAACGAACTCATCTATACTAAGACCAGCCTGTCGAATAATTGTGCGGAGAGTTCCCCCATCCAATTCATTATGGTCAGGGACAACAACTTGATTGAAAGGTTCGTCCCGTCGGAGGATAATGTGACTCCCTTCCTGTCTTTTGAAATAAAAAGCCAACCTTCTTCAATGGTTTAATACAATTACGACCAGAAATCCTGGGTAATTTACTCATATTGCTACAAGGAGAGCTTCGAAGTGTTCCTCTGGAACAGGAAGATGGTCTTCCTCCAATGCTGCAATATAGCCTTGGATTGCTTCTTTGATATTAGTAACAGCTTCTTCCTTTGTCTTCCCCTGACTAACACAGCCGGGCAGGCTGGGACACTCAGCTACCCAGTATCCATCTTCACCAGGATAAATAATTACTTGTCTCATTTTCTCACCCCCACTCTATCATATCCGGTGGCTTGAATGGGACTTTACCCTAAATAATAAAAGAAAACTTACAGGGCGTCAATGAATGCTTTCAAAAGGTTAATAACGAAGAAGGTAATTAAACTGAACGATGCGGACTAACTCTTGGAGAGCATGGCCATACATGGCTTCTACTCGCCGGTTAGGTCGGTAAGGGAGATTCTTTATAAAACATTGAAATAGGGGTAGCTATTTTTTTACCGATTGTCAAAAGTCAAGGCCAGGCACCTTTCACTGAAGGCCAGGCACCTTTCACTGGGCACCTACACCTTCTATCTCCTGACTCTTGACCCCTGGATTTTGTATTCTCCCTTCCCCCAACCCCTCAAATTCCTCAAATTCCCGTTGACTTCAAACAGCAAATTTAAGAGGATTAAGGTGTAATCGAAGTCTCCAATTACAATGAGAGTTCTTATGGTGAGAGGTCATCGCTTAAATATGAGCAGAGGGGCTATTGAAAAAGTGCCTTTTGTTGTCTTTGCGAGGAGCTATAGCGACGAAGCAATCTAAAAAGGTTAGAAATAACCCGCCGCAGGCGGGCTGAGATTGCTTCGAGACTTTGTCTCTCGCAATGACGTTCATAAGAGCTTTTCAACAGGCTGACAAGACTTGACCCCAACGACCCTTTGTGTATTCTGAATTCTATACTCTGTTTTTTTTGCTTCCTTGATTGACAAATGAAGAGGCGACCCTCTCCGTCCTGAGGACTATGAATGATGCCTGACTAAGGCATACTTCACTTTTTAGGGGTATACACTGTGAAAGAGTAAACCCCTCGTCACATAACTGCTATGAACGGCTGAACTTCGCGTGCCACCTGCTCAGAGAGGACATCCCCAGCAATATCCATATCATATCTGCCCTGCAGGTTTAGCCAATAGCGGGGATCCTGCCCGAAATATCGTCCCAGACGCAGGGCAAGTTCCGCCGTGACCGGGCGCTTACCGTTAATAACATGACTGATCCTCATAGCAGGCACACCCAGATCCCGTGCAAGCCGGTATTGTGACAACCTTAACTCAACAAGGAGTTCTTTCAGGTAAATTCCAGGATGTACTGGTGCAATACATTTTTTGGTCATACTGCCCTCCTCAGTGGTAATCCACAATTTCAACGTGCTCTGGGGAAACACCCCGTTTTTTCTTTTATTGAGATTTGGAATAACAAGTTCCAAAGATGTTGACACCTCGATGAAAAATACTATATCTTAGCCATGAACATATTTAGATATACATAGATATACATCACGTATTAGAAACGGGAGAAGTGATAGAGGATTACAAGGATGATATACCTTACCCAAGTCAGTTGATTTTAGGCTGGTGTGGACCAAGACCAATCCACGTTGTGGCAGCCAATAACCCCGATGCCCAAGAAACTATTATAATTACTGCTTATGAACCAGACTCAACCCAATGGGAGCCTGATTTTAAGAGGAGGAAAAAGCAATGAAATGTGTGATTTGCAAACAGGGTGAGACCTATCCTGGCACAGCGACTATCACCTTGGTGCGGAACGACATGACCTTAGTTGTTAAGTCCGTTCCTGCCCGGGTTTGCGGAAATTGTGGAGAAGAGTATGTTGACGAAGAAATCACGGCGCAACTTCTTCGCCAGGCAGAAGAAGCTGCCCAGGACGGCGTGCAGGTGGACATCCGCGAATACGTTGCAGCGTAAAAACATACTTAATTTCCCTTTCAGTTCCTAAACCGTGAGAACCTCAAAAAGCGAGCAGCACACATTTCTCCATTGTCCCGCAAAGCGCTGGCGGCATTACAACAGGCCGTCGCAAACCTGATAGTAGAAAGCCGGCGTTCGGGACGTCCACTGATCATCTGGGCTGACGGAAAAGTGCAGCGATGGAAACCTAATGAAAGAAAGGGGATAGCTTGTGGAGCGCAAAATAGTAAAATTGTGGTACGATCCAGAAGGTGACTACCTCGAAGTGATATTCGAACAGAAAGAAGGCTATTTTCGGGAGACCGGAAATAACCAAGTCATGGAAAAGGTTGACATGGAAGGTAACATCCTGGGCTTTTCTGTGTTGAAGGTCAGTTCCATGAAAGAGCATCTCCTCGAAGTAGCGTTAACCTGACACCTATCACCCTATCTCTTCAAACAGCAAGCCTCTACTCTGCACTCCCGCATTCCAATTGCAGACATTAGACATAAGACATCAGACGCCAGACTCTCTTAAGTCTAAGGTCTATGGTCTAAAGTCTGTGGTCTGCATTCTGACTCCTGACTACTGCATTCTGGCTTCTGCTATTGCTTGTTGCCTTCTGACTGCTGAATTCTGTCTTTTTTTCCTCCCTTCTGAATTCTTAATCCTGTCTTCTCACTCCGCATTCCGCACTCCGCATTCCGCATTTCTTCTGTCTCCTGACTCCTGACTTCTGTATTCTGCTTTTGTTTCGCTGGGGAGGAATAGAATTATGTTCGGGGAGGAGTACAGGAAGGGTAATTGATGCTTAATTATTTAACCCTGATCCCATTTCCCTGACATCGACTCGGGGAAAATCTGTCAAGGTGAAAGATTTGACCCCATCCTTACTCCTTTCTTAAAGAACCTTCTCCTCTTATTGACTTGTCCGAGTACGATATGGTTCAAAACTGTATAGGTGGTTGTAATGGTGGACATCATATAATTTTTCTCTTGACAATATGAAAAAATATTATATTATATATGTGAATTTAATTATAATATGTATAAAACAAATATGTAACTATGTAAAAGAAAAGAAAAATCCTGTTTATCGGCTGATCCCAATGTGTGGATCAAATGCCGGGAAAGGAGAAGGGCAATGATGAGGAATAAAAAACACCTTTTTTTGATTATCGGAGTTCTTGCTGCAGCCATATTTCTCAAATGGCAAATAAGCACATCAGGTCAATTCTTAACTGAGGAAGGATTGGGATCAATAGATCTAAGCGGACTCATATCCCAGAGTAAAATTATCCTCGGAGGATTTTCTGAAGGAATCTCTTCCTCTCCAGGAAAAAGGATTGTTGCTAATGGAGCTCCAGGTTTTTCCATCGTTCATGATACCGGTAGTACTCAAAAGGTTTGCCAGCTTTCCGGGGAATACGACAATCAGGACGTGACCAGTGAGAATCAGAGAAATACCATATATACAAAAAATCAAACCTGGACAAATTGGGAAATCTGGGGGGTAGATGGAGGAATACCTGTTGAGCATACAGGAAAGGATGGAATAAAAAGACTTTATTTCCTCTTCGGTGATATTACAGAAGCAGAGGAAGGATGCCCAGGGGCGCCTGCAGCTCGAGACTGCATTGCCTACACAAGTGATACCAAACCGATTCCGACAGATGGCATCAGTTTAACCTTCCTACCTCCCGATGACATCGACAAATTCAACGGTGATAAATTTCATCCTTTTACGATACTTCAATTTCCATACATATTCGGCCCTATCAAAACTGACGGTATGGAAGGTCCCGTAGAAGGGTTAAGTTATAATCGTAATATGTATGTTTACTCTACGACAGGTTGGAATGAAGTGGGAGATGATGGGTATTTTAGTTATTCAGTGCTCGCAAAATCAACTGACGATGGCCGCACATTCTTTTACCTTTATGATCTATCAAATCCAACAATTGGGGGTGGTACCTGTAAATTTACTACCCAAGTAATGGCAAAAGTAGTTGAGAATAGTACGGATAAGAATGGAGTCAATACATTGCTGCCTCTATCTCAAGATGATAAAAACAAACCAGTTTTATTCATCTGGGGGGCTGGTAATCCCTTTCGTAAAAGCAACGTTTACCTTGCATATCAACTACTTGAAGATATAGATTATATAAGCCTTCCTCCTCTTTTCCCCAATAGGTACTACTACAAAGGACTAGGACCAGATTCAAAACCAATGTGGAGTCCAAATGAATCCGAGGCACAGCCCCTTTTCGAGCAGACTGCCTATTACTATGACAAAGATGGGAATAAAATTGGAGAAGGGCCAGGTATAGGAGAGTTCTCAGTTGCATGGAACGATTTTCTGAATAAATGGATTATGCTCTACAATTTTGGTAACCCTTCTCGGGGCATCAACTTCCGAGTTGCCGATTACCCCTGGGGTCCCTGGTCAGATAATGCAGTCTTATTTAACCCCGGGGAAGACAAAGACAAAGGCTACTGCTATTTTATGCATAGGAAATGGGAATGGGAACGAGAACAGAACCCTCCACTGGAACACTGCGATTACGTCTATGATGGAGTTAAAATTGATACTGAGACAGGGCAAGAAACCAAGTGTAATGTTAATGGTGAGCAAGTAAATAGAAAGGATGTATGGGGAGGAGAGTACGGGCCGTTTATAATCAATCGCTATACCACAGGGGTACAGGATCAAAAGACAACAATCTACTTCACCCTGTCAACCTGGAATCCCTACCAAAAAGTACTCATGAAAACAACGTTAACCGTAAAGGACACCTCTCCTCCAACCATTACCGGGCCCTACTATTCTTCTGGATGCTCTTATAACCCAGTTAATGGTGCGTATTTTTGCAATGATGTAGTGATCTGGTGGCTTCACTCTGATAATTCTGGACCTGAAGGTATTGATACTGACTCAGTCCAGGTTGGATACAAAGATCCGAACGATAACTACACAAATTTAACCCCGGGCGCGACCATTACCCAATCAGATGGTAAAGTTACTTTTCCCGCCTCAAGCTTAGCTGATGGCGATTATACCATAAGGATAAGCGTATCTGATGTTGCAGGAAATCCCCCCAAAACAGTTGAAGCTACGGCGCATATACAGAGAACAGACACCTGCAAACCAAAATTTCTATATGATGGACTCTACTGTTATACTTCATGCGCTGTTAGTCCCTATGCCCCAGTCAATAACTTGACTTTCAGCGAAAATGCAGATGTATCAATGTTTTGGTGGCACTCGGATAATTCTGGAGGTGTATGCTGCTTTGATTCCGGCATTAATACCGCAACAGCGAGTGTGGGATACAAACCCGGGAAGCCAGATGAAGGTGGTACCTACACCTATTTAGTCCCAACTGTTAACACATCTGGTGGTTCATTTGTTTTTCCCATCAAGACTTCAAATTTAGCTGATGGCGATTACACCATAAAGGTAAGTGTGTGTGACAAGAAAAGTCCGGTCCCGAATTGCACAGAGGTTACAGCTTTAGTTCATGTAAAGAAAAGCACCCCTCCCACCATGCCACCCACCAACCTAAAAGTTGACAGTGTTACCAGTTCTTCTCTTACCTGGTCCTGGAATGCAGTGTCAGGAGCTACTTCATATGATTATGTTGTTTACACTGGTGGTACCTGTAGTTCAACCAGAAGTAGTGGCAGTACGTCTAACACTACTCTTACCGTAACTGGTCTCTCCTCCAGCACGACCTATTCTCTTAAAGTCAGGGCCTGTAGTAATACAGATTGCTCTGACTGGAGTAGTTGTGTACCAGGGACAACGAGTGGAGCAATCCCCCCCATTCCTCCCACCAATCTCCGGGTAACCGATTATACCAGTTCTTCTATTACCTGGTCCTGGAATGCAGTGTCAGGAGCTACTTCATATTATTACGGCATCTACACTGGGGGCACCTGCTCTTCATTCATAAAGCATGGCAGTTGTGATTCCAATACCTATACAGAGACAGGTCTTCCCTCCGGCACAACCTATTCTTTTAGAGTCAGTGCGGTGAACTCAGCTGGCTCTTCTGACTGGAGTAGTTGTGTACCAGGGACAACGAGTGGAGCAATCCCCCCCATTCCTCCCACCAATCTCCGGGTAACCGATTATACCAGTTCTTCTATCACCTGGTCCTGGGATGCAGTTCCTGGAGCTACCTCATATTACTACGGTGTCTACAATGGGGGCACCTGCTCTACATTCATAAGGCATGACATGGGTTCCGATACCTATCATACAGAGACAGGCCTTTCCTCCGGCACAACCTATTCTTTTAGAGTCAGTGCCGTGAACTCAGCTGGCTCTTCTGACTGGAGTATTTGTAGCTCTGGCACCACCACACTCCCCGCAACTGATTTTACCATAGTGGTTTTGCCTGATACCCAGGTATATAGTGCGACGTATCCCAGCATTTTCACCGATCAAACTCAGTGGATTGTAGATAATAAAGACACACTGAATATAAAGTTTGTAGTGCATGTTGGAGATATTGTTAATGCTGGAAATTCAATACCTCAACAGTGGACTAATGCAGATGCCAGCATGGACAAGTTAGATAATGTTGTTCCCTATCTGGTAGTACCAGGTAATCACGATTATGATGATCAGTGTGGTACACGAGGTGCTACAAGCTATAATAGCAAATTTGGGCCCTCAAGATTTCAGGGGTATAGTTGGTATGGGGGACATTACGGTACAGGGAATGAGAATAACTATGGATTCTTTTCAGGAAATAGCCAAGAGTTTTTAGTAATCGGGCTTGAGTTTTGTCCCAGTGATGCAGTGCTCTCATGGGCTGAGAGTCTCATAAATAACAATCCTAATAAAAAGGTAATCCTGTTTACCCACTCATACATGTACAGTGATAATACCCGAGTTGATTCAGGAGATCAAAATGACTGTACTGAGTATACGTGTGGTGCAAGTGGTAACAATGGAGAAGATATCTGGAATGAGTTAGTAAGTAACCATTCTAATATCATTTTAGTACTATCCGGGCATATCGTTACTGGTTCAACTGGAAGAAGAACTGATACGGTAAATAATCAGCCGATACATCAGATACTGCAAAATTACCAAACAGTTGGTGAAGGAGGCGATGGGTGGTTGAGATACTATATCTTCAGACCCCAAGAGAATAAGATCGAGGCAGTAACATATTCTCATCATTTGAATCAGTATTGGAATGACTCTTCAAATCAATTTGATTTAACTTATCCCATACCCACGCCCACCAATCTAAAAGTTGACAGTGTTACCCCTTCTTCTATTACCTGGTCCTGGAATGCAGTGTCAGGAGCTACTGCATATGACTATGTTGTTTACACTGGTGGTACCTGTAGTTCCGCCAAAAGTAGTGGCAGTACCTCTAACACTACGCTTACGGTAACTGGTCTCAACAACAGTGCAACCTATTCTTTTAAAGTCAGTGCCTGTATTTCACCATATGGTTGTTCTATCCCGACTGCTTGTGTAGCCGGGACAACGCCTTCAGGAATCCCACCCACTCCTACCAATCTCCGGGTAACCAATACTACC
>Ga0315279_10005633_pt1 | contig 16144 bp, 12 predicted proteins | sample YL17G06_20_MG_FD_203694 | JGI IMG/M metagenome (GOLD analysis project Ga0315279, IMG submission 203694) | Sediment microbial communities from Yellowstone Lake, YNP, Wyoming, USA - YL17G06_20 | ecosystem: Environmental > Aquatic > Freshwater > Lake > Sediment | place: USA: Wyoming | collected...
GAAGGACAGTGGCGGCATCGTCTGACAGCGGTTTTGATGAATCCGTGTTGCTTGGCATCTGCGTCATCCTCACGGTTGGTCCAAGGGCTCTGCATCCTCCGGCGTGTCACGATCACCGAGAGGGCCGGCAAGGACGATGATCTCGTCGTCAAGCCTTTCTTCACTCCAGTCAGGATTCTCGGCCTTCAGTAGGGCGCGGATAGCGGCGCGCAGCCGTTGGCGGCCGGCCCTTGCGCGGGCCCTGACAGCGTCTTCCGTTAGCCCCGCATCGTCCGCGATATCTTTGTAGGACTCGCCCTGAGTCTCGTATCGCACGACAACATCGACGTCAAATGGCACGAGGGTGCCGCCCACCACGGTGCCTTTGCTGGGATTTCCCTTCGTCTCCACGGCACGGGCATCTTCGAGAGCCTGCCGAATGATGTCTCGCCTCCAAATGGTCATAAACGAAATCTCACTATCCGTCATAAGTGTGCTCGGAGAGGTGTCGTTCTCGGGCAGATGGACAGCGCCATCCGTGTCTTCGTGAACGAACAGTTCTTTACTTCGCTGAATGCGACGGAGATAGTCACGTGCCTTGTTGTCCAAGACCCGGAATAGCCATCGACGGAAGCTTCGCTGGACGGGACGACGGCCGTATGTGTCGAGCTTAATACGACCAGAGCTGTCCTTGGGAAAGCAGAGGTCGGTGATCATCTCCGCAGCCAGATCTTCTGCAACGTCGTCTCCGAGAGCCCAGCCCTTCTCCCCTGTTGCCGCGAAGTATGAGCGGATGGGATCCCGGTATTGCCGGTCGAGGCGAGCCTGCGCGTCCGAACATCTCAGCTTCACCCCGTCGATGATGGAGGTATGTGTCGTCCCCATGTGATTGCGCACGCGGCAGGCGAGGTCTGTAGCGAGAGCAATGAGGGGAGAGCTGTGTTCACTGCCCATTCTCTCGGGACGCTGTTCCACGGTTCGCTCCTCTACTCCCGGCATGTCGAGACAACCGCCCGCGCCCGGCACGCGTTCCGACGGAACGCCACGCTGGCCGAGCGCTCCGTCGTCTCGTGCGGCGGCGTGAGCTCTCGGCTCGGATTGCGTTGAGTCTATCGTATCCTTATTTCGCCGGCATGCCAGCCCTTCTCGGGTTCGCACGGACGCCCTTTCGTCCACTCCCTGTACGCTCGCTCAGAGCCGCCGGTGGTCGAGCCAGGAAGGTTCTTGAGGCGCATCTGGCTAGTGCTCTGTCAGCCGTCTATTGATGGATAAAGTCTTTTCAGTGCATCGGCGGTGGTGAACTGCCAGTTCACCTTGGCTACGGTTGCGTTCCGGTCCCTTTCCCAGGCCTTGACCTCTTGCCGAAGGTCGTTCACGTTGTCAAGGCGCCGTGCCAGGCACTGCCGCCCCAGGATGCCCAACTCGATCTCCGCCATGTCCAGCCAACTGCCGTGCTTCGGTGTATAGTGCCACTCGAACCGCTCCGCCAGCCGCTTGGCCTCCGCCGGATCGAATGTCTCGTACAGCGACGCCGGCGTGTGCGTGTTCAGGTTGTCCTGCACCAGCACGACCCTCTTCGTATCCGGGTACATCTCGTCGGCGATCTTGCGAAGGCATTCGGCGTAATCCTTCTTCGTCCGCCGATCTGTCACCTCGACGTCCCGCCGGCCCGCCAGCGGCTCGAAGATCATGAAAAGGTTCGCCACGCCGTTGCGAACGTACTCGTAGTCGTACTGGGCCACATGGCCCGGCGTGGCCGGAACCGGCGTCGCCACTTCCCCGATCAACTGCTTGCTCGTCTCATCCAGGCACACCACCGGCCGCTTCGGATCGTACGGCCGCTTGTACACCCCCAGCACGTCTTCCATCTTCCAGACGAATTCGGCATTCGCCCGCGGCGGAATGCACCACCGTTTGTTCAACCATGGCTTGAGTTCGTTTTTTAAGAACCTGCCGCACCGTCTCGTGCGACAGGTGATCCACCACTTCCAACTGGACCATTCGGTCGGCCAAGAGCCGCAACGTCCAGCGACTGCGCCCCTCCGGCGCCTGGCTGCACGCCAAGGCCACCAGGTACGCCTCGCCATCGCCATCCAACTTCCGCCGGTACTGGCGACGAGACTTTCGCGGCGCCAAGGCGGCCTCCAACCCCTCTTCGACGAAGGCCTTCCGCACCCGCTCGACGGTCGCCCGGCCAATCTCAAGGCCCTCGGCGATCCGGGCGTCGCTCCAGTCCGGGCCGCCGGGACTGGCATCGGCCTTCAGCAGAATCCTCGCGTGCATCAACTTCCGCGCGGCCGCCTTGCCACGAGAGACCATCTTTTGCAACAGGCCCCGTTCCTCTTCGGTCAGCGTCACGATATACCTCTTCTTCATGGCGGACCTCCTTGCCAGGGTTCTGCTCATCCCATCGGCAAAGAGACCCACAATCATTCATCATTTGGCGGCTGACAGAGCACTAGTCAGCGCCATCCGCATGCTGGCGTACGATCTCCTGGGGGCACCATCCATGCCCGCCGCGTGGCGAGCGATGCGGTCGTAACCAGCAGCTAGAAAATACGTTACGGCTCAGTCCACCGGTTCATTGGATGCTTCGTATTGGGGGTTGGCTCGGCTAGCCCGACCTATTGACCGCCTGTAGCGCCGACAGGGAAGGGACACTGTGGACAAGCTGCAAATGCCAGACAACGAACGAATCAAGCCGGTGCGAGAGGCCGTCTCAGCAATGCTGGGCTGCGAGCCACGCTGGACAGCCAATGGCCTCACTTGGTCTTGTGCCGAACGCCAAGGCGTCGGGCATGCCGTCCTCCATGCCCGGGACGGCCGGCAAGAGCTGGACTTGGTTGTGGCCACTGCACCAGCCAGGGCTTTCTTGGCGGCCAATATCCCCTGGGAACTCGCCGCAACCCTTGTCGCGGAGTCCGACCTGACGGTCATCCCCATCCCGCCGCGACAAGACGGCGACAGATGGCAGATCATGGCGCGGCTCACGCTCAAAGACGCCGTGCTTGACCTGCCGCGCCTGAACCGCCTTAGCCTGGCCCTGGAGCTTCTCGATAGAACTGCCAAGGAACTGCAAGCGGCGCTGCCCTACGCCACAGGCCCAGTCCAGGAGGTTCCCCGACAGCTCAGGGGCATGGTCGAGCCGCTTGTGCCTCAGATAGACCAAGATTCGGGCTTCGGGAACGTGTCAGAGGATATCGCCCCGCTCCTTAGGGCTGGCTTGACGGTGGCCATGGTCGGCACGCCGCTCAGGGCCCGCCTCGAACTGGACCGCTTGGCCAGGATTGCCAAGAATCTCGCCGTCCTACAACGCATGGTGCCCATTCAGGACCTTCCCCAACTCGCGCGCGTCGCGAGGGAAGGGGGTCTGGTCCTGGCCTTGCCATGCGGCCTGTTGCGGCCGCGAATGTCCGTCTACGAGCAGGGCAGAGAACTTGAGGCGGCCCTGCGGGAACTTGCCGCCCACGGACTGGCTGCGCTGACCTTCGGGGCGCGAGAGGACTTGGAGGCCACTTTTGGTGTCGGGCAGGGCCGAAATCATACCCCGTTGCTTCCGGCCATCCACACACTTCCTGAGGCAAGATGCCCTGACCTTGCGCGGGCTGCTCTGGCCGGGCGGTGCGTCGGCTTGTCCCGCGCGGATGTTGATAGCCTCGTCCGGCTTGTCGTACATGCCGTGGAGGAGCATCCAGCGGGCAATGAACAATTGCTTCAGCCGCTGGCCAACCTCGCAGCAGAACGTGGACCTAATCACTCTGACCTGCTAAGAGAATTGGCCAGTCTGGCCCAGGACCTGGCCGGTCGACGGGACACGTTCGGAACGTGCGAGGAGGCGCCCGCCACTCCTCGTCAACCCGACGTCTGCCGGCTCCTCAGAGAACGGCTCGCAGGGCCGGAGTTGGGGAACCTACTACGCGCGCGCATCCTTGGACAGGACGACGCCATTTCCGAGCTCACCAAGCGGATCTGGCAGGAAGCCATCTGCCGGCCCGGCACGGAGCCGCTGCGGCTCATGCTTGCCGGCCCTGTGGGGACGGGAAAGTCGGTTGCCGCCAAGTGCGTCGCACAGGTGCTCGGATGGCCGTACCATTACATCGACGCGGCCTCGTTCGACAGCGAACATGCCGTGATGACCTCCCTGGCCGGAGCATCGCCCGGGATCGTGAACTCGTACAACGACGGGGTCCTGGCGAAGATCTCACGACGCCCATCGGTGGTCGAAGTGGCCGACCTGGACCATGCCCAGCCGTCTGTTCGAGGCGCTTTGTGCGAGTTCTTCCTGCGAGCGTTGCAGGAGGGAACGCTCCAGACGGGCTCCGGGATGATCGTTCGTACTCTCCCCTCTGTGATTTTCATCTTCACGTCTAACGTTGCCTACGGGACCCGCAAAGCCAGCAGCAGCTTCGGCTTCGGCCAACTGTCGCGCTGTGACATCCGACAACGAGTGGTGACCAACACCCTTGAGTACCTCGGTCACGCATTTGTGTCTCGCGTCGGCGAGCCAATCCTGTTCGATGAGTTCACACGGCAGGCCGCCCTCAAGTTGGTGGAGATGGAAATCCAATCGCTGGTCGGGCGCATGACAGGGGCCACAATGGTCCTTATATCGCCAGATGTCACACAGCAGATCCTCGATTCCCTTCTTACGCTGGAAGCCGGTGCACGCGGCGTCATCGACGCCACACGTTCCGCCCTAGCCGACGCTTTGCGCGGTTGCGCGGATATGGCACCCGAGCAGGTGGAGGTCCGTCTAACAGGAAAGGCCATAGTCATCGTCCCTGCCTGCGACGCCTTCCGGGGCGAGTCACTCATCCCGGCGGATGAGCAAGATCAGCAGGACCAGACGGCAGCCCAGTCATCATGACGATGGCTCCTATGACACGAGCGAAAGGAAGCTAGGCAGATGAGCACGATTATCGACATCAGAGAGTTTGACAGGGCCTCCAGCGGGTCAGTAATCCGAATGCTTCCTGTGCCCAACGACACCCACCCGTTCTACGCGGACTACGACCTTATGACCGTAGCGGTCGATGCCTTGGCTACACGGTCACCCTTGCATGTGAGCGGAAAGTCAGGAACCGGGAAGTCCCACTTTCTGAATTCCCTGTTGTTCGGACCAAAGGAGAACATCAACTGCGTCGTTGAGCAGTTGGACCTACCTAGCTGGCCTGCCATCAAGGTTCACAGGCTGTTTGTGTCCACCTTCGAGACGCCCTCAGAAGTATGGTATCGCACCGAGGTTGTGAACTTCAGTACGGAAGACCGACCGCAGAGGCTCCTGGAAATCCTCGCCGAGGCGGCCACAGACGCCGGGGCCTTGCACGTCATCTGGCTTGTCGAATCGGGACGGGGCATCACAGAGTCCGTCCAAGGGGCATTCCTGGAGATTGTTGGGCAAAGCATGATCCGTGAACCCCGTGGGCAGGTTTTTCAGGCGACGAACATCGCTTTTGTCACGGACTCCAACCACTCCGCCAACGAGTCCGGCGAGTTCGCCATTTGGGACTTGGATCAGGCATATGGGCGTCGATGGACGCGTCGGATGACCTTTGCCGGATTGTACCCGGAACAGGAGGCCAGTGTGTTGCAGGAACTTGCTCCCGAGGCAACAGTGCAGCAGATTCAGCAGGTCGTGACCTTGGCCATGGGAATTCGCCAGAAACACGGTGAAGGGGCACTTCAATCGATCTTGCCGCCGACAATAGATGCCGAGCTGGATTTGCTGGGCTGCATGCGACGACTGCCAGTAGGGACACGACACCTGGTCTTCAGCACGCTCCTTGGCCATTGCAGCAGTCGAGACCGAGACGAGGCAGAGACGGTCTTCGCCGAAGCATTCGGCATACGGGTCAAGACGAGCACGCCGGCCGCTGAAGCGGTTGGTGTGCTGTGAGGTGATTGCAGTGGGCTGGTATGGCGAAAGCAAGTTCCGGCGGACTTGGCGGCCGGTGTCGATCGCGGACGCCAATCGATACAGCGTGTCATGGTCGCGTCGAAACGAGGCTACTGACAAGCTGGACGATCTGAGCTTCGAGCATCAAAGGAAGGCTGCCGAATCCGCTCTCGGCCGGAGGGTGCTGGACTCGGACCTCAAGACGCGGCCACAGAGAGGGCCGCTTCACACGCAGTATCCGGCGTTCCCGGCCGCGAGGGCGTGTCTTGGCCTGAGCGCAGTCTGTGAGTTCAAGGCCCATGCAGGGAAATCCAACGCGGTCCTTCAGGCTGCGGTGAAGCTCCCACCGGAAATGCTAGCCGGCTTGGACCCGGGCGGGGTGGCACAGGCGTCTTCGTTCGTAGTCGAGGCAGTCGCGAATCGTCTCTGCATTGACCAACTGTATCGAGCAGACAGGCTGGCAGCCGTCGAGTCGTATCGGCTTTTCGCCGCGGCCATGCTTGACCTGCGATTCAGACGCCTGAAGGACGTGATCCTGGCAGCCACCACGTTGGGCGACCTGCTACCCGGGCTTATCAAGCGCGAACGGATGCGGCAACTGATTCATCCGCTTACTGGCCGCATTCTGGATGCGATGACCGAGCCCTGTCATCGATACGAGATTGGGGCGAAAGACTGTAGCCCTGAGCGCCTGCTGTCGCTCGGGGCCGATCTCGCGAAGGCTTTGATGGCAGCGCTGGCGCCCTTCTTGCCATTGAAGCAGGCGGCCCCGCCTAATGCCCCTGGTTTGCCGGATAAGGTCGCCCGCGAGCTTTTACAGGCTGTCGGTGGGCCCAGGCGGGTACCACTTCGAAATCGCAAAGAGGCTGCGCCGAGCGAAGACGTGTTGTCAAAGCGACTTGCGGGATCGGAGGAGTCGGTCCCGCCATCCATCGACCAGCACCTGCCGTGGCGATTGAAGGACGAGTTGGGGAAGCCGAATCCGTTGGCCAAAGGGACCGGCAGGACAGAGCCGTCCTCACAGGGCAGCCAAGGGCAGCAAGAGGCCGCTTGCCGACTCCATCCGCCTGGTCCCAGTTCCGCTGCGGAGGTCCAGGTCCAGGCCGTCCTCCAGCGAGCGACCAGCATGATCGCTCAGGCTACGGGGCGGGCGCAATGGGAGGATCCGCGAGTTGACCAGGTGGCTCAGGCTCTGCGTGGGACGCCTTACGCACCGGGGGTGGTCGAGGGTGAACTGGCTATGCGACGACACAAGGTGACGGCTTACGGGTCAGGACGCGAGGGCGGAATCCGCGAGGAGGCCCTGTCGCGTTGCCGCGACGAGGAGGCTCTCCGTCAGGTTCGACAGGGAGCTGCGCCGATCGAGAGAAGGCTGCGAGGATACCAGTGGTTCGGACAACGGCAGGAGGCGATGATCCGTCGTCTCCAGACTCGTGGGGCAATAGACCCGCACCGCCTTCATCGCTTCGGAACATCGTCCTTGCTGCGCCGCCGCTGGCGCCGCTGCGACGTGACCGACTATCGAGGACGGCCTGTCGTCGTCCTCGCGAAGGACGGTTCGTCCTCGAACACGCTTCAGACGACCTTCGCGGGGAAGATCGTCGCGGCGGCGTTCCTGCAGGTGGAACGGCTGGCAAGAATTCGCCTGTTCGCGGCCGATTATTCCTCTGACGGAGGCGGCCCCCTGGTGCGCTGGCTGTATCATCCACAGAAGACGCCAGGCCGGAGCTCCCTTCAGGCCGCGGATGCCGTCGCATCCCTGCCTCCCAAAGGTCAAGGCGGGAACGAGGATGTTCTGAGTCTATCTCATATTTTGCACGAGGTGCTTGGCTCCCCGGTTGCGTGCAAGCAGACCGTCATCGTTATCAATGTGACAGACGGCAAGTTCAACAGCCCCATCGGCGAGTTCCGGTCGATGGTCAAGAAACTGCGTGAAGATTACCCACTGATCTACAGCTTAGTCATCCTCGGCCACACCCCCGTGGATGTGCCCGAGGCGGATTATATCGTCCGTGTTTCACAGACAGAACTGGGCCAACCCCAGCAGATCGCTGAGCGAATTGCCGCCCACGTGAATACCCTGGTTCGCCACCTTCGTAGCAAGGCTGGAGCACGCCATGTCTAGGAAGAAACACAAGAAACGCACCCAGGCCTGGGACTACGCCTGGTGGGAAGAGCCCAAGCCAAGTCGGGAGGGTCTGCTGCGCCGAGTAGAGCCACTGGTGGCGCAGATTCGGCGTGTCGACGAGGTCGTTGACAAGATAGCACAAGGGGAAGGACGCGTCGCGGACCTTGTTGGCCTTGAGCAGATCCTCGTTCAACCCATTGCCGTCGGAGGCTCCTCCCGGCAACCTGTTACGTTATCCCAGCCCGCCGGTGTGCGAAGCGCCCTGAGCTTCATTGCCAGGGAGCTCCACCTTGAGGTCCAAGCTGTCGACGGTCAGTATCCATGTTATCTTCTCTGCCGCGTCAGCAGCGGTTGGGATTCGCCGGATGCCATTCTGGAGGAGCTGCACATCTCGACCGTCCAGAATGAACTGTTCGCGGACAGTCGGTTCCTGGTCTTATTAAGGAATGGGCGATCCAGGACGTTCCTCCGCATGTCATCTTTCCGCACAGAGCTGAACAAGCACCTGGCGGGGGCAGCCGGCGGAGATGCGGATGATGAGGCGTGCGACGACATTCTTGAGGCTGTCGCAAAGCTTGTACTTGATGCCGCATGGTATGAGGATCAGCGCCTTCCGTTCGCTGTTGCCGATGTCTTCCATCTGGACAGTTTGCGGTTAGCCCTGGAATTGGTCGGCTTCATCCTCGGCTCCGACCTCTATCACGTTGCCGCGTCCCTTCGGGATGATGAGGATATCGCTGGGTTCTTCGAGCACGTGCACAAGAACCGGCCCCTGGCCAGTTTACTGCGACATCTTCAGTGCCGGGGGGCGGCGAGCCTTGCCGACCTGGAGACGGAGGCTCGTGAGGTATTCCTCGACCTGAACCAAGCCTTTTCGGCGTTCATGAGCACCACGGGCGTCCTTCGGGGACTGGAGGGCCTTGAGCTGTATAAGATCGTGTTGGGCAGCTTCGGCAACCTAGAGACAATCGCGGATCGAGAACACTGGACGACGAGGACAGAAGACGCGGTTCAGGCTGTTGAGGCGTGCTCGAAGGCATGCCTTGAGCGACTGTCAGGGAGCGTCCGCGAGTAGGACACCCGGCCTGGGGCGGCGCGGCCGCACGGACACCCTCTTATCTGCCCTGCGCCAGTTGACGGAAGGGGAGAAACAGGATTTCGGTTCGAACTACCACCGGTGTGCCGTTTGCCGCGTACTGGGGGATGGCAGGAGCCGCATCACCGGAAGACTCAGAGGCAGACAAAGAGAACGAAGACATGGACGAGAGCTGCGGCCCTACCGATCGATGAGACTGCAACTGGCGGAGGACAGAGCTATGGACATAGCTGAGATCAACGGCATCGTGCTGCGAATGGCCGATCAGGTGGGACAGATACGTCGAGAGGTTGAACGACTCGCCGCGAAGGAGAACCGTGTTGATCGTGTCCTCTTCGATGTGCGGCAACGCCTGGTGAACTGGCTGGGGGGTTTTGACCGCGACGGGTACAAATCCACCGATCAGCGGCTGTTGACCAATGCCTTGGCCGATGAAGTGCATATCTTCGACAGGCTCGGCTATGACATCGGCACCGCCGGAGGCCACTTGGTTCTCGGAGTCGCCGCATTGCTCCAGGAGCGTCATCATGCTGCGTTGGAGCAGATGAAGGCCTTCATCTCCGCCGCCTCCGGCGATGACAGAAACCTTCCCACCGCCCACTACCTAGCAGGCATGATCTGCTACAACCGCAGGGATTTTGCGCGGGCCAGGGAATACATGGAAGGCGCATTCCGGCTTTCCCCGCAAGGGCGCCCGGACTGGCAGGCGAAGACTTACGTTGCTGAGGTGAACTTCTTCCTGCGACAACCGCGTGAGATGATCGAGAAGTCCTTCTACGAGGTAGAGGAGGGCCTTAAGGGCATCGAGGACCATCCGCAGCATGGGTTTCTCCGCGCCACCCTCTACCTGAAGCTCGGAAACTGCTATGTCGGTACAGCATTGGAACCTCGAGAGCGCAACGAGATGGTGAACATCGGCGTTGCTATTGACCACTACAAACAGTCGCGGCGATGGTGCCCGAAACGAATCTCACAGGAATCCCTGCTTCCGGTGATCATTGACTTCTCTCTTGCTCAGGCCCTACTGTTGGCCGGCTCGCTCGACATGGACCTGGCACAGACACCCTCGGAGCTTCTGGCCGACGTGTTCATGCGGCTTCGCCGGATTGTTCTGGCGAAGCGAGAAGAGATCATACTGGCCCAGAGCTATTTCATGCTGGCCGTCTGCGCGTATTACTCATCCAGGTTGCCGAAGGACTACGCCGGGATGTACCTGGAGGAGGCCCGCCACCAAACGCTGACGGTTCCCTCGGAAGTCTGTTTCTACAGTTGCGTCACCAAAGAATTGCTCCCACGCGATGAGTTCGTGCGGCAGATAGACCACTACGGCAGCCTATTGGAGTCCATGTCAGTAAGGAGATGACCATGTTCAGGCATGAAATTCAGGTGCCCGCCGGGTTCGAAGTCGTCATCAATGGGCAGGTCGTGTCGGACCGTAGGCGCGTGCTCGCGGGGCGGTATGATCGTGTGTACTTCATCCTTCTGGCACCGCATTTTTTGGAAATTGGCTGCGAAGCCGCCTGCCGAGAAGGCCTAAGCCACAAGCTATCCGTCATGGTCAAGGTGGAGATCGACCGCAAGGAGATCGGCAATATACTCCGTGACGCGGGGCATTCCACCTTCAGAAAGGTGCTCCATGTAACCGCTGAGGGCGTGGCCCAGCGACAGAACCTGGCCCGCTCAATTCAAGCCTCCATTCAAACATTCGCCCACGATACGGGCTTCTTCGCGCTAGCCGACCTCGAAAGCGTCAAGCACGCTCTGCACGAGCGCATCGTCAACGAATGCCTCCGATCCCGGCTTCTCGGTGAGGTTGTGTCTTGCGATGTCGTCCGGTGTGTCCCGGACCCCATCCTGGTCGCCCAGCTGGCCGCGAGCGCCGGCATCAAGGAGACCTCGCAGAAGGAAGGGGCAGCGCGGACCTACGAGGATGAGAACCTGGGCCGGATCGTCGAGTATTTCCTGGAGACCGTCCGACAACAGGAGTTGATCCAAGCCGAAACGGACAAAGCGAAAGCCATGGCGGAACTGTCGCGAGTGGATGCCCAAAGCCAGATGGCCAAGGCCCGAGCGGACATGAAGATGCGAGAGATCGAAGAGCAGGACCGCATAAACGAGCGACAATCCGAGGTCGCGGACAAGGAGGTGGTTCGCCAGGAGGCGGCGCAGGAGCGTAATGCGAGGATCAAGGAGAAGGCGGCCCAGTACGAGCACGCCCACAGAACGCGTCGGCTCGATGAAGATGCCCTGATCGTCGCCAAGGAAACTCAGATCGCTCAGGCAAAAGACGCAGAGCAAGTAATGTTGCGTGAGCAGAAGCGCCTAGACATGGAGCTGGAATTGCAGCGTCGGCGAGAGATGGCGAAGATCAGGGCCCAGGAGAGTGCCGAACCCCTGGCGCACGTCGCCGCCATCGTTGGTGCTCTCTCAAACCTGCCGGTGCCCGACTTAGGCAATATCAGAACAGTGGTCGGCGGCATACCGGAAACGAGCGGCCAACAGGCCATTGCCCTGCTTTTGGGTCTGGTCGTCAAGGCAATTGAGCGGCTCAGTCTTGGCAGTACCCCTGCTACTGACGCGCACGATGCAGGCACCCGAGGCAAGGAATAGGGCTTGGGACCATTGCCGGTTCGCGGAGGTGGCCGCGCCGTTTGCAGAAGCAGGGCGAGGACTCGCGCGGCGGGGAATCTGGACATTTCGTGCCCCATGGCGGTCCGCGCCGTCGACGAAAACAGAGACGGTTTCGTTTCCAGGAGCACAAGCTCCAGTCTTTGTTTGCCGCCGTGTGGGGAACGAAGATTGCCCCAGCGTGGTCCCGCGGGGCGAAGCCGGGCATCTTGACCCTCCCGCCCCCGTCGACGCGGCGAACTTCGCCTTGGAAGGCCCGTCGATGCCCGCGGTGCGCATAAAGGTTTTGGCGGTCTTGGTGCGATAGCCGTCTCGGCTGTCGTACGAAACGTCCTCGACAGGCCAGACGCCTGTCGCACCGAGGACGCATTCTGACAGTCATACCCTCGAAACCTTTATGCACCCATGCTCACCGTACGCTGCCAGTTGCGGGCACCTGGCCGGGTATAATCCACCCATGGCTGAAGAGCCTGCCGTTTCTGCCTTCCACATCATGGCCAAGCCCACCGGCGCCGCCTGCAACCTGAACTGCCGTTACTGCTTCTACCTCAGAAAACAGGGGCTTTACCCGGGCAGCTCCTTCCGCATGAGCGACAAGGTGATGGAGAGCTACATCCGCCAGACCATCCAGGCCCACCAGGTTCCCCAAGTCGCCATCGCCTGGCAAGGGGGCGAGCCGACGCTGATGGGGCTGGAGTTCTTCCGCCGCGCCATCGATTGCCAGAAGAAACACCAGCGCCCCGGCACCGTGATACAGAACTCCATCCAGACCAACGGCATCCTGCTGGACGACCCCTGGTGCGAGTTCCTTCGCGAGAACCGGTTCCTGGTGGGCCTTAGCCTGGACGGCCCGCGGCCGATGCACGACGCCTACCGTGTGGACAAGGCCGGTGAGGGCACCTTCGACCGTGTCATGCGCGCCTTGCGGCTGCTCCAGAAGCATCGGGTGGACTTCAACATCCTGGCCACCGTCCACGCGGCCAACGCAGAGCGCGGGCTTGAGGTTTATCGCTTCTTCCGCGACCAGGCCGGTGCGCAGTTCATCCAGTTCATCCCCATCGTCGAGCGGGACAACGAAACAGGGCCCCGTGGGAGCGGTGAGGTCGCCGACTGCTCCGTGCGGCCTGAGCAGTATGGGCGATTCCTGATTGCGGTTTTCGACGAGTGGGTTCGCCGCGACGTGGGACGGATGTTCGTGGTGACCTTCGACGGGCTGCTGGCCGCGTGGGCGTACGGCAAGAGCAGCCTGTGCGTGTTCCACCCCACCTGCGGGTTGGACCTGGCACTGGAGCATAACGGCGACCTCTACTCCTGCGACCATTTCGTTGAGCCGGAGCGCCTGCTCGGCAACATCCTCGAGCAGCCCCTGGCGGAGCTGGTCGGCTCGCCCGCCCAGCGCAAGTTTGGCCGGGACAAGCAGGACGCGCTGCCGCGATACTGCCGCCAATGCGAGTTCCTCTTCGCCTGCAACGGAGAGTGCCCCAAGAACCGTTTCATCCGGACGCCCGATGGCGAGCCAGGCCTGAACTATCTCTGCGCCGGGTTGAAGGCGTTCTTCCGGCACGTTGATGACCCCATGCGAATGATGGCCGATCTGATTCGCCGCAACCGCCCTGCCGCGGAAGTCATGCGAATCCTGGCCGCACGCGACATGCCGGAGGCCTCCAAGCCGCGTTCAATTGCGGCTTGGAGCCTCTTACAGGAAGGCGCGGGCAGACGCCCCGGCCGCAACGACCCATGCCCCTGCGGAAGCGGACGGAAGTTCAAGCACTGTCACGGCCGTCCGCGCGATGGGAAGGGTGGCGCCTTGTAGCAGCGACCGTAGTTCTCCAGGAATCGGTTCCCGACCCCTGGCTCGCCGTGCGCGCGGGATCCTTGCGAAATTCTCCCCCCACGGGTAGGCGCAGTTGGCAGGAAATGGTAAACAGTGGCGCTTTGACGGCCCGGGTGACGGGCCGACAGGACAAAGGATGTGGAGAAAGCCATGCAAGAGCGAAGGATTCCCATTGTCGGCTGGTGCGGGTTGCACGCGGCGTACTCGACAGTCGAGAAGTATCGCGAGATGGCCGAGGCGGGCTTCACCCACAACCTCGCCGGCAGAGACAACGACGCAGATATGAAAAAGGCGCTCGATGTCGCCCAGGCAGCAGGCATGAAGCAATTCGTCCGCACCCCCGAACTGGACACCGACCCCGCCGGCATGGCGCGCAAGTTCAAGGACCACCCCGCCAACGGCGGGTACTTTGTCCAGGACGAGCCTGGGGCCGACGAGTTCGACAAGCTGGCGGGGGTCGTCCGCGCGATCCAGAGCGTCGACAGCGACCACCCGTGCTACGTCAACCTCTTCCCCACCTACGCCACGGTGGGCCGGCAGCTCATGGCCGCCAGCTACCAGGACTACGTCGATCAGTTCATCCGGAAGATCCCCCTGCCGTTTGTCAGCTTCGACCACTACTGCATCACCACCAAGGGCTTTCACAAGGACTATTTCGAGAACCTGGAGATCATCTCCCGCTCGGCGAAGGCTGCCGGCAGGCCGTTCTGGGCCTTTGCCCTCTGCTCGGCGCACTGGTCCTACCCGCCCCCCGCCCTTTGCCACCTGAGGTTCCAGCAGTTCTGCAACCTGGCCTACGGGGCGCAGGGGCTTCAGTACTTCACCTATATCACGCTGAACTATCCGGGCTGGACAGCGCCAGGCCCGGTCGGCCTCGACGGGAAACCCTCGTGGGTGTATTACCTGATCAAGCAGGTCAACGAGGAGATTCGCAACGTGGAGTGGGTCTTTTACGGCTCCGAGGTACTTTCGGTCGGACATACGGGCAAGAACATCCCCCAAGGCACTCGGCCGTATGAGCCTGCGGCGCCGATAAAGTCGGTGGAGATGACCGGACAGGGCGCGGTGGTTTCGCTGCTGTCCCGGGGCAAGGATCGTTTCCTGGTCATCGTCAACCGCGACTACGAGATGGTGGTAGACCTCAAGGTCGTCTGGGACTCCAAGGCCGGGATGGCTCAGGTCGGCAAGGACGGCCAGGCGCGGAAGCTTTCCGGCGACTCGCTGGCGGCCCAGTACGAGGGCGGCGACATGTGCATCCTGACCTGGGCGGCGCGCGAGTAGGACGCGAGGCCCGCGGTGATTACCGGCACCATGCCTCTGCTGCCAGAGGCGTCCGGAATCGCCGTGAGCAGAATCCCGGTTGCCTGCCCTGCCGGATAGGGCGGACTAGGCTCTGTCTGCGAAATCCACTTCGAGCTGTCGCTCCAAGATGGCCACTTTGATCATGGCCAGGGCGTTGACCGCCAAGTTCTCGAATCTTGTTGCGATGCGCCGGCATTCCTTCAGCCAACCGATGCAGCGTTCAATGGTGTCGCGCTCCCGACAGGCTTGCTTGTCGAACTCGATCGGCCTTCCGCGGTGTTGCTGTTCCTGGTCTGCCCGTTGCGGGATCACCGCTTGAACGGAGCGTTGTCGCAGCCACGTCCGAATTCGCCGATGGCTGTGGCCTTTATCGCGCGAACCGCTTGGGTCTACGTCGCACCCGGCCGGAGGGTTGCCCGATCCGCACGGCGTCCATCATGGATTCAAATCGCGCGGACTCGTGCTGTCGCCCTCGTGTCACTTCGATGGCGAGCGGAAGGCCTTCCCCGTTAGTAACCGGATGCAGCTTGGCGCCATAAACGCCTCTTGAGCGGGCCAAGGCGCGGTCTGCCGGTTCCTTGGCCCACCTTTTTCGCCCGCCCCGGCCGCGGAGCGGATCTGCGATCAGGGCTGGACTAACTTCGCCGGGAAACATCGTTAGACAGGCCCGCGGCACATTCTGTAGGATTTGCACTGTCTGCCGAACGCGGATCGGGCAACGAGTTGGAGAATTGAATGGGGATCAGTAGTTTTGCGTCAATTGGGCTGGCGGCACTGGTGGCTATGGGTCGTCAGAGTCCCCTGAAGGCCCAGGGCATGGAGTCACGCATGTATCCACGGCAGGGCGATTACTCGTTCATGTGGTGGGCCAACGGCTGGTGGTGGGGCACGGACTGGTTGGGCCGGTCGCCCGACGGTCGGCGGCTGCTGGCGGTGCAGGCCGGGAGGACCGGCCTGGTGCTGGACGTCGAGCGGATGGAGGCGCCCCACTTGGGTTTGCTGTCGGACCTGCCGCCGTACGAACAGGCGGGGGCCTGGGTGCAGCAGGCGGTGACAGGCTTGCCGGCCGGGCATCTGGTGCTGAGCATCCGCGCCGCCGGCACGACCTACACCTGCCGCAGCGCCGCCGGCGGGGACTGGGGAGGCGATCTCGTCAACTGTCCCCTGAGCCTCATCGAGTCGGGCAGGTTCTTCAACCGCTACCGCATAGGCCGGCTGGTGTTCGCCAACGATGCAGGAGGGCAACTTCCCGTGGAGGCAAACCTGGAGGTCCTGGCCTGG
>Ga0315279_10005634_pt1 | contig 16139 bp, 10 predicted proteins | sample YL17G06_20_MG_FD_203694 | JGI IMG/M metagenome (GOLD analysis project Ga0315279, IMG submission 203694) | Sediment microbial communities from Yellowstone Lake, YNP, Wyoming, USA - YL17G06_20 | ecosystem: Environmental > Aquatic > Freshwater > Lake > Sediment | place: USA: Wyoming | collected...
CTTTCAGGTCGTCGTAGGTGACGCCGCGATTGTTGTAGGCGGCGGCATCGTTTGGGTCGAGTTCAATCGCGCGGGCATAGTCGGCCAGCGCGGCGTGATAGTCTTTCAGGGCGCTGTAGGTGAGGCCGCGATTGGTGTAGGCGGCGGCATCGTTTGGGTCGAGTTCAATCGCGCGGGTATAATCGGTCAGCGCGGCGGGATAGTCTTTCAGGTCGCTGTAGGTGATGCCGCGATTGTTGTAGGCGGCGGCATAGTTAGGGTCGAGTTCAATCGCACGGGCAAAGTCGGCCAGCGCGGCGGGATAGTCTTTCAGGGCGCTGTAGGTGAGGCCGCGCCTGGAGTAAGCGACGGCTGAACTTTTATCAAGCTCAATCACTTTATTCAAATCGGCGAGGGCGGCGGCGTGATCATGCGCAAAATAGTGCGCGGCGGCCCGTCCCATCCAGTGGTAAGACGTGCAGGCCAATGGTTTGACGAATGGCAGAGCTTCTGCCTCGTCCTGAACCTGGAAAAAGTATACCAGAGAGGCGCTGTCGGTCTGGGCTGCTAGGGTGTCCAGCGCATGATCCAACAAGGTCAAGGCCGCTTGTGCCTCTCCGGCGACAATCTGGCAAAAGAAAGCTTCGGCCACGTTTTGACCTGCCTCTGTGCGGGCCGCATAGATGGGGGCAGCCAAGCAGGCGGCCATCACCAGCGTATCGGGCTGGCGGGCGGCGTAGCGCCGGATCAAACCCTGGCGGGTCAAATCGTGATACGCCAGGCCCCACGGCAAAGATTCCATGAAAGGCAAAGCCGCCAACTGCGCGTAAACGGCCTCGGACGCGGCCTGAACCTCTTGCGGGATCAGCGCCGTCACGACGGCAAGGTCAAACCAATGCAAGATGACGCAGCGCCGGGCGGTCAATGCAAGATGCTCGGGCAAATCTTCGAACGCAAATTCGGCGATGAGTGCGGCTTTATCGGCGGGGTCAGATGCCTGGGCTAGTCCTGGCAACTCAAACATAGGCAGCCTCCCGGCGCATGAACTTAGTTTGTACAACTTCGGCAAAATAGCCTGGCTGGTAATCCAGAGTGTAGGCCAAGAGCCGGATCTCGTGCTCTTCGAGCCTCGCCCCAATATGGCGGCAATAAGTGATATAGTCAGCCTCTTCTTGCACAGGCTGCAACTTGTAGCTATGGCACCACGTGGCATAACTCCCGCACGGCTCCGGCACAGAGCGTCCCGCCACAACGATGCGCACGTGAGCCAGCGCGGCGGCCTGTCCCACGAGCGTGTCCGTTAACCACTCTTGCATCATGCCCGTTGCATCGTTCACAGCATCAAACAGCAACCAGATAAGCGCACCTTTCTTTTGGCGCAGTCCGGCGACAAAGGGCGGCACCAGGTCACGTCCCAATTTCTTGGGGTCGTCCGCGCCCGGTTCCACTTTCATGCTGACGCGAGAAAACCATGCCTGCACACCGGAAACTTGCACTCTTTGCCGGTTCTGCATCTGCTCATAAGCTGCCTGGTAATTCGTAAAGGTCTCGATGCCGCCGAGGTAACCGCAAATGGCATGCAAGATGTCGGCAGCATCCTGTGACGTGTTGCGCAAGGTCATCACGGCACACGGCACGCCTTTGTCTTGCGCTATCGCAGGAAAGACTTTGGTCACCAGGTGCGACTTGCCCGACTTGGCATCGCCGATCAAGCGCAAGACCCGGCAACGGCTGTCGGGCTGCATCATCTCGTGGAACAATCGCACAACGTCGAGCCGATTGATGGTCTCGTGCGACGCCGGGGCCAGGTAGGGAGACATGGCAGGGCTGACCATGGCTGGTTTCTGCTTTGGCGGTTCAGGTTCCCAAGCAATGTCCGGGCGCAGTTGCTTGCTTTTGTCTTCCAGCTCTGGCAGGCGGTTGCGGCGATCAAACCAGGCCACCAGTTCCCTGGCCTTGCCCTCTTTGCCTTCGCCCGGCAATGCGTCATATTCGAGGCCAAGATCAAAACACAGTGTTTTCAACTCGTCCACGCTAAAGCGCGTGACGAGCATCTGGCGCAACTGCGTCAAACGCGCTTGCCGCACGCTGTCCGGAGCGGAGGTATCAGCAGATTGAGTGTTTGTCATCCGTGGCCTCAATCCTTGGTGTCAATATCGAGGCGCGAGCCAATCAGCAAGATGTCGCTCAGGTGAATCCCCATGCCGCGCAGTTTGCCATAGGAGAGCAAAGCCCGAAAACGGGTCAGGGTCACGCCGGTCAGTTTGCCGCGCGAACTGGGTTGGGTCGAAGGAGTCGCCGGCAACTGCACGGGACCGCTCAGCCAGTAGCCTATCAACAAGCCGACCACGGCCAATCCTACCAACCATACGATTGCAGAGGTGCTAAATTGACCCGGAAAGGCTCGCTGCTGAATCGCGGCGGCAATCAGGTTCACGAGGATGTCAACTGCGGCTCCGACCAAGAAACCGACGATAGAATAAATAGGTCGCGACATGGCATGTCTCCCAGGAGGGTATGCTGTCTTGTCCCCCGAAAACAAAGTGGACATGTGCAAGATTGTATGTCACGCGGGGGGAAATGTCAAAAGGGCAACTGATGGGAATCGGATAAACGGATGCAAGTCGTCAATCCGCCTATCTGCTGCGTTGATGGGGCCGGCTGGCGCGGCGGCGTCTGCCACCATTTGTTTGGCAGCCACCTTTTTGGGATAGGCTTGCTCTTCGAGTTTCTCTGACACGCGTTCCAAGCGTTGATAGCCTTCGGCCAACTGCTCGAGCGTTTCGCGGTTGGTGGTGCTGCCGATGAGCAGGCGCAGTTCTTTCATGCCGCTCATCCGGTCGGCGATGGCTTCCAGGCCGGAGAGGAAAAAGCAGCCCACGGCGAACTTGCCCGATTCGGTCGAGGCCAGGCTGCGGCTGATGTGGTCTACCAGTTTTTCGTGGCGGTTGTCTATGATGTCATGAGTGGGCATGCGCGCTCTCCAAATCTATTGACGGCGAGTGTTGGGTATAGTATACTACTCAAGGCAATCTGCCGATAACGCGAGATAAGGTGATTTTATGAGTACGACTCTCTTGCCCACCCTGACCTATGAGCACGTGCAACTCGATGCCAGCGGTGTGCCATTTATCGCTGGCACGACGATGAAAGTTGTCGAGTTGGTGATGGCTCAAATAGCTCACGGCTGGAGCCCCGAAGAATTGCACTTTCAACATCCTTACCTGACCTTGGGCCAGATTCATTCTGCGTTGGCTTATTACTGGGATCACACAGCAGAACTCGACGCCGACATCGAGCGGCGCGGGCAATGGGCCGAGCAGGCTCGCCAGGAAGCGGGGCCATCGCCGCTGGCCTCCAAGCTGCGCGCCCTGTATGCCGAATTCGAGCAAGAAGACCGGCAACTGGCTCAGACCGGTCTGGCTCATTATGCTCATACTCTCCGGCGTGAAGAGGCCAGGCATGAAACGCGGCGATGTCGGTCACGTTTGGCGCAGCCTCCCTGTGGGCCAACGTGAACTATTCCCCTGGGGGCAAAATTGTCACTGCCTCGTTTGGCCCATCCAGTTGCAGGTTTAGCAAGTTGAGCACGTTTCGCCCCAGCAAGACCTCGCGCTCGCCCGACGCGCTGGCAACTTCAACGTGATACAGGTCATGCCCCTGGATGCGTAAATTGATCTCGTATATTTTGACGCTCTCCCGTTCTCCCCAGGGACTGCGCAAATAGCCGCCCGCGACAATCGGGGCATCGAGCCGGATCAGGTATTCGCGCGGAACCAGCGTAATGTCCGCGCCAGTATCCACGATGGCGGGCAGAGGCCCAAGCGCGAAATCGGCCTCTGGCACGCCCAACGCGATTTCGACGCCGGGCATAGGCGGGTGATAGTGTGAACTGTATGGAAATGACATCACACGCCTCGCTCAAAACGCGGACTGCGCAACGTAAACTCGCGCTCTGGCTCTGGCTCAACGCGCGTGATGAGCACGGCCGCACTGCCGTATTGCTGGCGCACTCGCCGGGCCAATGCAGCGCGGTCGGCGTCGCTATCCACCAGCGCCCCGTTGCAAATTGCCGCGTACTGCCCCAGGAAACGCTGCTTCAAGTCGGCGTGCATGGCGCGGTAGGCTTCCAGCTCTCGATCCATCTGGCGTTCCCTCGCTTCCCACAGGTAGCGCTGCAAGGCTTCGCCGACGATTTGTTCGATGCCCTTGTTTTCTCGCGCGGCCACCGGCATCAATTCGGTGTACACTTGCTCTGGAATAGAGATGGTATGACTGTCCACAAGCCCTCCTTTTCCGAACTGCGCTCTATGCTTGCAATTGTACCCCAGTTTGCAAATCACACCGGGCAGACCTGACGGGTCTAGAGTCCATACGCCCCCGCCACGCGCTCGTCAATCTCACGCTCCAATTCCGCCACACGCGCCGCCGATTTGGGCGGCAAGGGATAGCCGTGACGCTCGTACTCGGCCAGGATGGCGTCCACCAACCGGACAAATTCTTGTTGCTGTTCCTTGGGCAGCGGCGCGATGGGCAACTGCTTCCAATCATTCGGGTAAAAATGGATTTTGTGTTGCTTTCGCGTTGACAGCCACTCTCTGGCGAACTTGGAGTTCATCACCGCCAGCAAGTATTTTGGCGCAAACTGCTGCGATAGTTTCTCCAATTCATCACGGAGTACGGCTGGAGCTTTACCAGGTTCCACTTCATCTCGATACTTTGCTGTCTTTTGAATGGACTTATTTCGCGCTCCCTTGAGGTAGTGCCATGGCACGAAAGAATCCGCCGTGTGGTTATGGAACAGTTGCCTGTTGTCATAGACCACCCGCTGCGTGTCCCCTGCAACATCAAGTGATATCAGTTTCTCCGGCACTTTATATAGTTGGGGGAATGTCGGGCGACTAAACATTGCTGGGGCGCGTTTGGTGCCGTATTCCAAATATCGGACTCGCCTCACGTACCATCTTACAATGTCTTTCCCTTCTATGAATAACTTGGGGTGACGCCTGTCTCTCCCTTCGGAAATAACATCATCTTTTGTGAATAACCCTTTATACTTTCGTTCCTCACTGTGAATCACCATGCCCTTGCTGATGTAACATATCTTCCATAGTTCTACTGTCCCTGCCGATACCTGTGTCACCTGTAGCCCTTCCGCTTTGAACAACACCACGCCCAACTCGGCCTGTGGCGAAGTAGGCAAAGGTTCGGCGTTTGTCTCAAAATCGTCGGGCCGCTCGCCCCAGCGCCGAACGCGCACAGGTGTATGCTGCGCGTCCGGCCCTGTCCGCGCAAAATGCAAGATGGTGTTGCTGACACCCGCCTCAAACAATGGAATGTCGGTGCAAAAGTCAATCCGCTCGACGCAGGCACGTTGCAAAAAGAACTCGTGTGATTTCTTGGCGTACTTGGCGGCGTTGTGGGCATCGGGGATGATGAAGACCATTTGCCCGTTGGGGCGCAACAGTTGGTAAGCGCGTTCCAGGAATGGGATGTACAAATCCCACTTTTCATAGAGCGTCTGGTAAATCTTGCCCGCCTTCAAATCCTGGCGGTACTTTTGCCAGTGGGCAATCGCGGCCTGGCGCTCGTCCTCGTCTGCAATGTGGCGATATGGCGCGTCGGCGCGCACGTAAGGCGGATTGGCAAGCACAATGTCAAAGCCAGCGCCCCCACCCCGGCCCTCCCCCGTCTGTGACAGGGGAGGGGGAGAGAAGACTTCGGCAAACTCGACGGCCCAATCAAAGCCACCCCGGCCCTCCCCCGTCCTTGACAGGGGAGGGTGTGTCCAGGCGGCAATCTCGCCATGCAGTTGCTCGATGCGTCCGCGCAGCGTCAGCTTTTCTCCGCCGTGCGACATCAGGTAATCGGCCTTGAGCGCAAAATATTCCTCGATTTGCTTTTGGCGGAACAGGTCGGGCTGCAAGCCGCCGGATGGATCGGGCGCGGTCAGGCTGTCGCCCACCTCGATCTTAAAGTCCAGGTTGGGCAGCGGCGGCGGGTCGTCATCCTCAAAGTCTACGCTGAGCGAAAGCCACAGCCGCAGCCGTGCAATGTCCACCGCGAACGGGTCGAGGTCAACGCCGTAGAGATTGGTCTGGATAATGTCCAGCTTGCGCTGGTACATGGTGACCGAGTCCAGCCCGCGCGTGACAAACAGCGCCGCGCGCAGGTTGAGCAATTCGTGGAGCAGGCCCACCAGGTACGCGCCGCTGCCGCAAGCCGGGTCGCACGCTCGGACGGTGCGCAAGGCAGACAGCATGCTCTCCGCGTTCTTTAGCCGGGTGGGATCGTGGTCGTCCACGAACGCGCCAACCCCATCGGGCGCTTCGCGCGGGCAGGCGGTTTGCAAATAGCCCTTGAGCGCCTCGCGGCACATAAAGCTGACGACGGGCTTGGGCGTGTAATAGCGGCCGGTCTCGTGCCGTCCCGTCACCAGCTCTTCAAAGATTTTGCCCAGCATCTCAGGGTCCACCGCCACTTCGACGTCGAGCGGCGTGCTTTCGGTGACGGTAAAGTTGAAATGGTAGAGCAAGTCTCGTACGGCAGAAGCCAGCGCGTCGTCGGGCACGTGAACCGCCGGATCGCGGTCGAGGTCGTCTTCTTCAAACAGGCCGCCGTTCAGATACGGCGCTTGACCGATGCGCGATTGCAAAAAGCCGTCGCGCCGGATGCCGACGATGTTCACCTCATTGGGCGTATTGAGCGCGGCGAAAAACAACAGCTTGAGCCGCTCGTCGTAAAAGTTGGCTGCTTCGCCTTTTGCCTTTTCCTTTTGATGCGCATCCCACAAGGCTTGCAGATAGTCGCGGCGTCCATTGAGCGTGAGCCAGCCTTTGCGCTCCAGAAAGATGATGAACAGCAAACGGTTGAACAGCTGTTGCGTGAACAATCGGCGCGTGTTGCCGTCGAGTCCCTCGATCTTGGCTTCGGCCCGATTAAAGATGCCATGGTAAGCTTCAAAGAATTTACTCGTGACCTTTTCAACGTCGAATGCCTCGTCGTGAAGCGACTGAATCTCCAGCGGGCCGAGCGTTCGCTCGCCCAGATCGAGCAGCGCAATCCGCTCAGAGGCCGTGCGCAACCGTTCTTCGGGGCCGACGGTGATGCGGCGGAACAGGCGTCGCCTTTCGACTTGCTCGTCGTATTTGACGTTGAGGAAATGCCAGCGGTCTTGCGCCGCGTTGGAAAAGACAATCAGGGCATAAGGGTGATCCTGCAATAGACGCGAAACGACGGGGCGCTCCGTGCCCCGCCAGAGAAGATCAGAGTTGAGGCGGGCATAGATGATGTGAAAGTCATTGTCCACGCCGCCAGAAGCAAAGAGCAAAGGATCGTCGGCTAATGCCATGCGGGCTGTTTCCGTCCAATTGCGGCGGGAAAGCGGCTGGTTCACACGGTCATAGTTCAGCCTCGACCAGAACAACTCTTTCAGGGGGTCTAAGCCACGCAGGTTGCCGAGAAGGTCAAGCACAGCTTGTTGATCTGAAAGTTGCGGCAGTGCGGTCTCTCCTTATCTTGCAGGGTAGCAGGTGCATTCGGCCAAGTCAGGAGTATTGTAGTCACGCGGGGAGAAATGTCAAAGAGGCGTAACCTGTGTTCCCTGCCTTCACGTTGGATACTGCACAGCGAAGGGAAACGAAAACAGGGCGGACGTGCTCCGCCCCGTAAAGACTTGGCTCGGAACCCTCGTGGGTCTGTTTACTGTATCATCTCAATAATCCGGGGGAAGAACCTTGCGAAGGTTTAGTCCGAGTTCGCTGCGTAATGAGCGGAAACCTTCGCAAGGTTCAAATCCCCCCACTTTTTGAAAAGATACTGTTTACTTGAGCGACACCTCAATCACTCCCATCGTATTTTCGTAGCGAGGCAATTGGAAGCTTCCGCTGGTGGCCAGTAACTTGCCGCCCGGACCCTGGTAGATCACCCACCGGAATGGCCCGGTATCGAAATTGGCCCTGGCGACCCACCAGACTTTCTTGCCCACGCCGTTGCTGGCTTCGTCGAGCGTCCCTCGCCAACCTTCCACGTCGTGCCAGCCGCCCAGGCGGTCTTGCCACTGGACGACGGTCCATAGCGCCGGTTGGGCGGCGGGCTGGACGTTCAACTTGATCAAAGCGCCAGGGGCTGAGGCAGCCGGCTCCACGATCGGCGTAGGCGGCGGGGTGGGGCGGGGCGGCAGAGCCGACACGGTGGCTTGAGTGGGCAACGTTGCCGACGCCACCAACAGCAGGGCGCACAGGCCACTGACTAGAAACTTTAATCGGATGTTCGATGCACGGTTGGTTGTGAGCATGTCTACACCCTCCGAATCTGTGTTAGGTGGCTTTTGCTTTTTCCTTTGCGCTGAACAGTAGGAATGTAACGACTCCTGTTACAGTGGCGAGATCCGCCAGGTTGAATATACCGGTCCGAAGAGGGCCGATTCCGAGCCTGATGAAATCTATAACGGCTCCGTTGTTGAATAGCCGGGATAGCAAATTCCCTATCCCGCCGGCTGCCACAAGGGATAACCCGATTAACGGTATCAAACTGAACCTGTGCGTGTTGACCGCGAATGTCAGTGTGGCGGCTAGAATGAGACTCACAAAGACGACGAAGAATAGAAAACGCACTTGGCCTGGCAAATTCGCTCCCAGCCCCAGGATGGCTCCGAGGTTTTCGGTATACTCAATTCGAATTGAATCGTTCAGTAGCGAGATAGGAGAAGACGAAGCCAACGATTCTTTTGCAATGGTTTTCGTCATCTGGTCGCAGCTTGTGCATGAAATCAATATCAAGACAACCAGACCGAGTCTGTGAATTCTTTTCACGTTTGTTTCTCCGGTTTTCTGAGCCGGTGCTTATCATACCACATTATCCGGCTAAAGCCTCACGGTCCGGTGGGCTCACCCTTGCGAAGGCTTTTGACCTTCGCAAGAGTGAGCTCCCGATCTTAGGGCCGTGGTGGCAGGTGGTCGGAAAAGTCGGATGGGCGATTATCTGTGACAGGGGCTTGTAGGGTCTCGCCCATGACACCGGCTATCGAAGTGGTATGCGTAATGTTGTTATAGGTCCCGCCAGTGATCTCGTGGTTTTCCAACACCGCGCCGTAATTCGTCAGCGTGTTGGCCGAGTCTACCTGGACGTAGATGAGCGTGCCGACGGGCAGAGGCCAGGCCATGTCACTGAGGTCTGACCGGTAATATTTGCCGCCGAAGGTGAGCGTGATCGTACCGCCCGGCGCCAGAGGTAGCGCGTCTGTCGTCACGCCCCAGACGATGCCGTGAGTTGAGCGCCCATCCTTCCAGATTTGATTGACGCCCGTGGGCGGAGGAGTGGGATTGACGTACAAGTCTACCCAGAACTCTTGGGTGATGACTTTAGCGATTGGGGCATCGCCCTGGTTCTTGATGACGACTTGCACGCCTGTGCTCGTGACGACGAGGCTGGAAATCACCAGGTCAGGGGCGGAGGCATAATTGCGCATCACCACCGGCAGATAGAGCTTGTAGAGGCTGACCGTGGTGACGGCGGTGGCTGTGTTGGGCGTCGTGGGGTCGGCCGTGTCGCTGCCGACCGTCGCCGTGTTCGCAATGACGGTACCGCTCGGCGTGCTGGCGTCCACGTTGACAGTGATGGTAACGATTATTGTTGCGCTTGCTTCCATTTGCTGCCATGTACAGATGAAGCCACCAGTCATCCCGATGATGATCTTGCTACAGTAATCCCATCCGGGCAAGGCGTCAAGCGACCTCAATGTTGTGCTGACAGGCAGCGTGTCGCTGAAGCGAATATTTGCGGCGATGCTCGGTCCATTGTTGCTGATGACGACGGTGTAAGTGATGACTTGTCCCGGCCAGACCGGATCGGGCGCATCCGTCTTGACGATGGACAGATCGGCGATGGGCGTGACCGTAGTGGTCGCCACGGCGGTGTTGTCGAGTGTGTTGGTGTCAATCACCGTCGCCGTGATGCCGGCCGTGTTGGTGATGACGCCGGCGTCGGGCGGTGCGAGGACGGTGATGATCTGATTGGCCGAGTGGTTCACGCCGAGGCTGGCGACGACGCAAGTGAGCGCGTTCCCCACATTCGTGCAGCCGGGCGCGCTGACCAACGTCACGCTCACCGGTAGGGCATCGGTGATGGTGACGTTCGCAACGGGGCCTGGCCCGGCGTTGGTAAAGGCGAGCGTGTAGGTGAGCGCTTGGCCCGCGCCCACCGGCTTGGGGCTGGCGGTCTTGCTGATCTGCAAGTCGGCCACGGCCAGCACGGTGGTGGTGATGGCGGTGGTGTTATCGGCCAGGCGCAGGTCGGCCGTGGTGGAGGCGATCTCGGTGGTGTTGGTGATGACGCTGCCGGTGATGGGCGCGGTGGCCGCGATGGTAAAGACGGTCGGGACGTTCACCGGGAGAGTGTTGCCCAAGCACGTCACAACGCCACTCACGTTATTGCACGCCCAGCCGGGAGCTGCCGAAACGCCGACGCCCGTGAGGCCCGAGGGCAGCGTGTCGGTCAACGTGACGGTGTCCGTTGTCATCGTCGTCACTTGCAGGCCCCAGCCGGCGATGCTGCCGCCGTCCGAGTCCACATTGTCATACACGTACAATTCCCATACGCCGTTCGGGCTGGCGCCGTTGAAGGTGGACAGGCTGCCTCCGTACGGCCCGGACGGAGCCGGGGCTGGCAACCCGCCGATGCCATAGTTGGTGGGCCGGTATACGAGTGTGGATGTGAGCGCACCGTTAGGTGGCAGGGCTGCGCCCGCGTCGTTGAAGGTCAGTGTCACTCCGCTCGCGTGTGTGCCGCCGCCCGCGTTCGACATGAGCACTACACCCTGCCCGCTTGGCCCCACGAGCAGAATGCTCAGGTCGCCAGGGAAGGAGTGGTTCAGACTGGTGAGCGTGACCGTCATGTTTTGAACGAGGCCCGGCATGCTATCCACATACGCCGTCGAAGGATACAGCCTGGCTGCCCCGTGCACCACGTCCGGGATGCCGATGGCGTGCAGGTTGGCAACCGATAGCGTCGTCGTCAGCGCGCCGGCGGGAACCGGCCCGGCGTTGGTGACCGTGATCGTGTAGGTGAGCGGCGTGCCGGCGTTCACCGGATCGGGCGCGTCGCTCTTGCTGAGGGCGAGATCGGCCACCGGACGCACGGCGGCAAACGTCGTCACTCTATTATCCGTGTCCGGGTGGGACAGATCCGGGTCATACGTGTTGGACGTGACGGTGGCATCGTTGCGCAAGACGCCACTCATCGGCGCGGTCACCGTGATTTCAAAGCTGATGGATTGCAGGGGAGCCAGGTCAGGAGTCAGTGTGCAGAACACAAAGTTCAATGTACTGGAGCAATTCCACAGGCTGCTGCTATAGACCGCCGTGCCCACCAGTCCGACCTGCAGAGTGTCCGTCACTGTCACGTGTGTTGCCGTGTACGGGCCAGAGTTGGTGACGACGAGGGTGTACGTGAGCGTTTCACCCGGATTGACCGGATCAGGGTAGGCGCTCTTGGCGATGGATAGATCGGCCAGCGGCGTGACGAGGGTGGTCTGCGTGTCAATGTTGTCGGTGGTCGAGATTTCAGTCGCCGTCGTGATCGAGGCTGTATTGGTGATCATCCCTTCGATGGCGGGCGCATTGCCGGTGACGATGATGTCTTGCCAGTCATGGCGCAACAGGCTGGCGATGGTGCAGGTGAGGACGTTCCCCAAGTAGTCGCACGACCAGTTGGTGGGCGTGATGACGCCGGACACGCTGATGGGCAACGTGTCTGTGACCCTCACCGACCAGGCGGTGCTCGGCCCGGCATTGTAAACGCGCAGCGTGTAGGTCATCGGGCTGCCGGGGTTCACCGGATCCGTGCCGCCGTGCCAAACATCTCCTTTGATAATGCTGAGATCGGTTTGCGCGATGACGGTTGAGGTGACCATGGCCGTTGGACTCAACACGGAACCATCGATCCACGTGCCGGTGAGTCTGGCCGTGTTGGTGATGACGTTTAACGCGGACGGATCGAGGTCTACCGGCACAACGATGGTGATGCTCCCGCCGCCGACAAGCGAGCCGAGTGTGCACGTAAAGCTGCTCGCGCCGGGCGCAGCGCAACTGCCCTGCCCGGAGGGGACATTGACGGCGTAATGATCCGGGCCGACGCGCACATCATGCAACTGCGGCGAGTAGGCAGGGTCATCGGTCGTCAGTGTGGCCCGGTATTGAAAGTAACGGTTGTTCGGCACGTCCGTCAGCGTGACCGAGGGCAGGCCCAGGCTCGGGTTGTTCAGCTCGGAATACAGCGTGCTGGTAAACCCGCCAGAACCGGCGCAGGCGGCATCGGCGCACGACCGCGCCTGGAAGCTCAAGCGCAGCGCGCCACGCAAATAGTGATCGGTGATTTCGGCGGCGGATAGCGTGCGGGAATACACGGCCACTTCATCCAGGTCGCCCGTAAAGTATTGCGTCACGCTGCCGTAAGGGCCATAAGACGAGCCGAGGCGATACTGATTCCCGCCTGCCCACAGCGTGCCGAGGCCGCCCAGTCGAGTTTGTTCCACGCCGTTGACGTATAGATTGATCTCGCCGTTGCTTTGCGCCAGGCCGACGACGTGATACCAGGTTCCGGGTGTCACGACGGTGGTACTGGTGATGGCGTGCGTGCCGTTGCTGTCGCTCACCAGGTGCAAGAAGCGGTTGCCTGAAATGCCGAGCAAGTGCGAGTAAACGCCAGGCAAGAAAGCTGTCCCAATCGTGGGGCCGGTGCGCAGGATAAAACTGGTGTCCGTCACGATGGCCGGGCGCACCCACAACTCGATCGCATACCGCGCCGGGTTGGTAGCGTCGGTGATGACGACGGTGTTGCTCACCTCGCCGTCAAAGTGGAGCGCGCCGTTGAAGCATCCGGTCGCTCCGGCGGCGGGACAGGTTTCGCCCACGCTGGCGGGACACGCGCCAGCGTGGCCCAGACCGGAGCTATCGGTGAAGGTGGTCGCTCCGGCGATTTCGTTCAGGTGCAGCAAGACATCGTTCCCCAACATGTTGGCGTTGCCCATCGCGTAGGCGGTTTCGGCCTGGCGATTGTTGGGCAACTCTTTGCCATACGGTCGCCAGGGTGTCCAGTCCAGGCGATTCCACGCGCCCACGTTGGTGGCGTCCATCACGCGGGAGGTGTACACGCCGGTGTAGAGGTTGGGATTCGCCAACCCCAGCCACTCGTCGCCGTGGATGGCGGGGCGGGGATCGTTCCACTGGACGTTCTGAGTGATCCCACCGCCAAAGCCCAACGCGGCGCCATCGTCGTCGGTCTGATCCGTAAAGCCGAGTGTGGTGCTGGGCGGGAGTGTATCGGAAAGGACGAGGCCCAGTGCTGTGGTGGGATAACCGCTGTTGGCGATGGTGATGGTATACACGAGCGGCATGCCCGCGACCGCTGGTTCAGGAGAGGCGATCTTGGTGATGACGAGGTCGCGCACAGCCTCGTAAGCGCCGATGTCGAACCGCCCACCTTGCGGGTAAGGTCGCGCTGTTCCGTCCAGGTCGGTCGTCACGCCGGCATTCGTGCCCGCGTCAATTGCTACGCTGGTGGCGGTGAGGTGATAGTCGTCGCTCGCCAGCTTGCGAAAGAGCGGGTTCGTGCCCGTGAGGCTGTGGCTGCCGGTGACAACGCTCGTCGGCGCGTTGAAGAACAAGTTATAGTCCGACGTCACCGTGCCGCCCGCTTGCAGAATGCCGGTGGTGTAGCTGGCGACGAGGGTGTTGGTGATGTCCACCGTGCCGGCGTTGACGTAGATCGCCGCGCCCGCGCCCACGGTGGGGCTGGCGATGGTGGTGTGCAGAAGGGCGACCGTGCCAGATGAGCCAAGAAACATGGCCGAACCGTCGCCGCTGGCTACGTTGCGCGCAAACAGCGCATTGACTAGTCGTCCAGTGTCAGTTCCATCCTGATACAACCCGCCACCGTTGCTAGTGGCCGCATTGTTGATGAACTGCGTGCCGGTCATGTTTAGCGTGGAGCTTGCACGTAACCCGCCGCCATACAGTTGGGCAGTGTTACTGAAGAACTGTGTACCTGTCAGGGTCAGTGTGCTTTCCGCATACAACCCACCGCCAGATAAATTTGCACTTCGGTTGTTCTCAAAACGCCCGCCGGACAGCGTGGCTGCGCCATTGGCATACGCCCCGCCGCCGTCGCTGCTGGCGGTATTGCTGAGCACATTGACGTTGGTCAGCGTCAGCGCGGCGGCAGCGTTGATGCCGCCGCCCGTACCAATAGCATTCCCGTTCTGGATGGTCAGGCTGGAGAGGGAGAGGTCGGCAGAGGCGCTGATGACGCGCCCGGCGTTGTTGCCATCCACTGCGAGCAGGCCTGCGCCAGGGCCGATGATGGCGACAGATTCGGTGATGTCGAGCGAACTGCTCAAGCTGATAGTGCCGGTCGCAGTGATGGTGATAGTATCTAAACCGGAGCTGGCGTTTGCGTCGAGGATTGCCTGTCGCAGGCTGCCTATGCCGCTGTCATGTGTGTTGGTCACAGTGAGGGTGACCGCTCGGACGGTATGCAAGTTGCCGCCAAGCAACCACAACAGAGTCAACGCCAAGGTCAGGCCCAGGGCTAAAGCTGCGCTGGCGTACATAGGGGAGCGTTTCATGGAAGCCTCCTTATTGGCTAGACCTGACAGGTCTCCCAGACCAGGTCTTGTGAGGGAACACGGTGGGGACTAGTTCGATGCAGTGCTCCAAAGTAAAGAATAGGTGCGATAACCGGTACTATGGTACTGCAAATCCTGTCGCTTGGCAATAGCCTGATGGTACAGCCGGAGGGCTTTCGAAGCCGGCTCGTAGCCCTCGCTTTCCCCCGCGTCGCTTTGCTCCGTGCCCCCTTCCTCTCCCGAATTTGGGAGAGGAAGGGGCTGGGGGATAGAGAGGGCACGGCACTGACTTTGACAAGGCCCTGCGCTCACCATTCGCACTGGTGATTGCCCACAAGTCGGTTCGTCCGCAGTTGCACTGCGGACGGTAGGCGACAGTGCAACTGTCGCCTGAACGATGTGGGCAATCACCAGTATTTGCGCTGGTGATTACCCACAAGTCGGTCTGTCAAGTTGGGCTAACGTGAAATGGGCATCTGCAACAACTTGCAGAGGCGGAATTGGAACGCGCAGCGACTTGACGTTTGAGTTATGGGTAATCACCAGTATTTGCGGGGTTGACCGAACCGATAGGGTGGTGTTATAATACTGGCAACTGAATTATAAACCTTCGGGGCAGGGTGAAATTCCCGATCGGCGGTATAGCCCGCGAGCGTGCCTGGCACGCAGGATCCGGTGACACCTGCACTGCACTAAACGTAGTGCGGTGCAAGTGAACTCCGGGGCCGACGGTAACAGTCCGGATGAAAGAAGGTAAACGTTGTGTGACGCGGCAAATTCGTTGCGTCTGAACACGCGCGTGTGCCCCGAGGGTCAAGAGCCTCCGGGGTTTTTTGTTGCCAGACCTGACAGGTTTAGCAAACCTGTCAGGTCTGGAAGGTGATACTATGGCTGTTTGGCAAAAAACGTTGGCACACACGGATACACCCAGGAACGAATTCGAGCCGAGCGTCAAGGTTGGGCAATGGGCGCAAGTCGCGCTCGTGCCGCTGACGTTGGCTGGCTTCGTCGGGCTGTGGGCCTTGTTCGTCAAACTGACGGGCTACCCGCCGTTCATTCTGCCGGGGCCGGAGCGCGTGTGGGCGCGCTTCCTCACGCTCGCCGCCGACGGGGCGCTGTGGCGACACACGGCCACCACGCTGAACGAAGTGTTGGCCGGGTTGGCGCTGGGGATGGCCGTCGCGTTCGTGTTGGGCTATCTGCTTTCGCGCTCGCGCACGGTCGAGCGGCTCGTCGCGCCGTACGTCGTCGCCTCGCAATCCATCCCCATCGTCGCCATCGCGCCGCTCCTGGTCATCTGGTTCGGCGCGGGCGCAACGTCCAAGATCATCGTCTCGGCCCTCATCGTGTTCTTTCCGATCCTCATCAGCAGCATCGCCGGACTGCGCAGCGCCGAGCCGGACTTGCTCGACCTGATGCGCTCGCTGGAAGCGACGCGCTGGCAGACGTTTGCCAAGCTCGAGCTGCCCGCCGCGATGCCCATGATCGTCTCCGGCCTCAAGGTCGGCGCGACGTTGTCCGTCATCGGCGCGGTGGT
>Ga0315279_10005635_pt1 | contig 16137 bp, 10 predicted proteins | sample YL17G06_20_MG_FD_203694 | JGI IMG/M metagenome (GOLD analysis project Ga0315279, IMG submission 203694) | Sediment microbial communities from Yellowstone Lake, YNP, Wyoming, USA - YL17G06_20 | ecosystem: Environmental > Aquatic > Freshwater > Lake > Sediment | place: USA: Wyoming | collected...
GTGGTCTTCGGCGAGGACCAAAGCCGCGTCCGCGTCGCCCACGCCGCCGAGAACCTCGCCCTCATCCGCCGCCTGACCCTCACGCTTTTGAAGAACGAAAGAACCGCCAAAACCGGCATCGCCACCAGACGCCTCCGAGCCGGATGGAATGACGACTATCTCTTCACCATCCTTACCACTTGTACACGCTGATGCAATCGCCCTGCTCATTTTGGCCCCGGCTTGCCGTGCCCTTTGGCCGCCGCGGCATCATCGGCGCGCGCCAGATCGGCCAGGGTGACCTTGCGGTACTCCGCGTACGCGCCCTGCTCGAGGCGGGCCAGGGCGCCCATCACGCCTGGCGCGCCGTTGCGGAGGAAGCTGGCCTCCTCCTTGTCGGGCAGGAAGCCGCCCCGCAGGAGACCGACGATATCCGCCACTACGATGTGCTCCGGGTTGCGGGCCGGCAGGTAGCCCCGCTCCGACTCGATGAGGATGGCCCCGGACGTGAGCCTCTGGAGGATTCTCTGCGTCATGTCGTCGGGGACGTCGAAGCTGGCGTGGAGGGTCTCGATCGTGGGGCCTGCCTCGCCGGCGTAGAACGCTCGCGTCGCCTCGACGCTGATCACCGTCGCAAGCCACTCGTGGAAGGACTGCCCGACGTCGCGGTGGGTCATGCGCCGGTGGTGTGCATCCACGTTCTGCCAGGCGTACGCGAATTCGGCGCCGAGCAGGACGACGGACCAGACCACGTAGATCCAGATGATGAAGATGGCGATCGCCCCCGCCGCGCCGTAGATCGCGCTGTAGCTGACCGTGTTCGTGGCATACCAGGTGTAGCCGCGCTTCGCCAGCTCGAACATGAAGCCGGCGATGAGCCCGCCGGCGAGCCCGGCGCTCCAGCGCACCTTGGCGTTCGGGATCAGGACGAACATGGCGGTGAACACGGCAACGGTCGCGCCGAGGGGCACGAGGAACTCCCACACGATGGCCAGGGGGTTCGCCTCGGAGAATCCCAGCCGCGTGAATTCCCGAACGAATGCGCCGAAGAAGGTGCGGAGCGACAGACCGATGAGCACCGGACCGACGACGGTGAAGGCGAGGTAGTACACGATCCGCTCGACCATCCTGCGGCTCTTCGTGACCTCGAAAATCCGGTCGAAGGCGGAGTCGATCGAGCTCAGGAGGAGAAGCACGGAGATGAACAGGCCCGCCGTGCCGAAGCCGGCCACCGCGCCCGAACGGATGTTCTGGACGAAGCTGTCGAGCGCCTGAACCACCGGCTCGCTCGTCCCGGGCGCGAGAGACTGGTAGATGACGGCGCGGAGCTCGTTGTAGGCGCCGCGCAGGTCCGGGAAGGCGGCGAAGAGGGAGAACGCCACCGCGAGCAGGGGGACGATGGCGAGCATCGTGCTGTAGGCGAGCGCCGTCGCTCGGACGAGGCACTCGTCGTCCCAGAACCGCTTCGCCGCGAAAGCGGTGACTCGCATGAGCCGGAGCATGACGCGCCCGGTGCGGGTCGCCTGAAGCGGATGGCTCGATTCCCAGAGACCGGCCTTGAACGCCTGTCGAATCAGCATGTGGATGCTTTCCATGTGCGGCCGTGGCTGGGAAGGCCGTCAGACACGTAGGAAGGTACAGAATCTGCGTGCGTTGGCAACCTATTCGACGCCCTGCGGCGCCGCGCGTCGGAGCGGGAGTTTCCCCGCCGGGCCAGCGATGCGTTCTTTGACGTGTACAAACATTGGGATTGGCTCCAGAATTTCGTATATTTATACAGTTTTACAGTGGAAAGGAGGGGGCAAGCCACCATGCGCGTTGAGCTCTCACAAGGCGACCTTCTGGTGATGCTCCAGACGGTCATCGACGCGGTCCCCACCAAGGGGACGCTCCCGGTGCTCTCCACGATCCTCATGGTCGCTGAGGGCGGCGCGTGTTCGCTTTCCGCCACCGATCTGGAGTTGTCGGTGACGACGACGCGTCCGCTCGAGGCGATGGAGGAAGGTCGGGCAACCTTCCCCGCGCGGAAGATGCTCGACATCGTGCGCGAGTTGCCGCCGGGGCAATTGACCATCACCGAGCAAGACGGCCGCGTGACGCTGCGATCCGCGACGGGGGAGTACAGCATGCTGGGCATGCCGGCTGCCGAGTTCCCCACGATCCCCACTGGGCTGGAGGGGATCGCCCTTTCGGTCGATGGCGATCTGCTGAAGCGCATGATCTCCAAGTCCGCGTTCGCCGTCCACCCGGACGACACGCGGCCCACGCTGAACAGCGTCTGCTGGCGCGTCAGCCCGTCGAACATGACGATGGTCGCCACCGACGGGCACCGCCTGGCAAAGGTGACCGAGGAGGTCGCCACCGGGTACGAACAGACGCGGCAGGTGATCGTGCCGCCGCGGGTGCTCCAGCAAGCCGTGAAGCTCATGCGCGAGGACAATGCCCTCGAACGGGTCACCATCGGCGAGCGGCAAATCCACTTCGCCTACACGGCCGCCGACATGTTCGGCCGGCTCGTCGAAGGCGCGTACGTGGACGTGGACGCGGTCATCCCGAAAGACAATGACCGGCACTTGCTCATCTCCGTGGAAGCCATGATGCCCGCCGTGCGCCGCATGCTCATCCTGTCCAGCCAGCAAAACCACCAGGTCCGCGTGGCGCTGCGCGAGAACGCGGTGGAACTCTCCACGCTGAACCGGGAGACGGGTGCGGAAGCGCGGGAGTCCGTCGAGGCCGAGTATTCCGACGAGCCGATGGAGATCGGCTACAACGCCAACTACCTGCTCGAGGTGCTCAACAAGATGGATACGGAGCAGGTGCGCCTCAAGTTCCGGGAGGCGGTCTCCGCGGCCATTATCGAGCCCGCCAAGCAACTCGACGGTGAAGAACACTTCTGCCTGCTGATGCCGCTGCGGCCCGTGGACGCGTAGTGGGTCGAGCGGCATGTCCCGATCGAGGTTGCGGCCGCGCGGTCGCAGCCGCGGGATGGGCACGTTCATCGTTCGTGGAGGCAGGAGGAAACCCCGGGTGCACGTGGCCTCGGTGGAATTGAGCGATTTCCGCAACTACCGGAACGCCTCCGTCGCCCTATCGGCGACGCTGAATCTCCTCGCGGGAGACAACGGCCAGGGCAAATCGAACTTCCTCGAGGCGCTCGGCTTGCTCTCGGTCGGCAAGTCCATTCGCGGCGCCATGGACGCGGAGATGGTCCGCTGGGAAGCCGACGAGGGTCGGCTGGCCTGCGTGATCGCCGACGGAACTGCATCGCGCCTGGAGATGCGCCTCCGACCGGGTGAGCGCAAGGAGGTCCGCATCGACGGTGCGCCCGCGGAGACGCTCGCCGACATCGTCGGCATCCTGCGCACGGTGCACGTGACCCCCGACGTCATCGACGACCAGTTCCGGTCACCGTCGGGCCGCCGCCGGATGCTCGACATCCTCATCTCGCAGATCGACCGGAACTACCTCCGTGCCCTGAAGCGGCACCGCGCGGTGGTCGCGCAGATGAACGCGCTCTGGAAGCGGGCCGATCCGTCGCCGGCGGAACTCGAGGTCTGGGAGCGGCACCTAGCGACGGTGGCGGTCGACATTGTCCGCAGGCGGCAGGAGGTGATCGAGCGGCTGCGGCAGGCGGCGGACCAGCACTTCGGCGCCTTGTTCGACGCGGGCCGGCTGGACATGCGGCTGCGGCCGACTCTTCCCGTGGATGACTCGCCCGACGCCGTGGAGAGGGCGGCGCGTGCCCTCGCCCAGGCACGGCCCCAGGCGGAGCGCGCCGGCTGCGTGACGCGGGGCGCCCATCGCGATCAGATCGACGTGCTCATCGACGATCGGCCATTCGAGGAGCACGCCTCGCAGGGGCAGGTCAAGGGCGCGTACTTCGCCTGGAAGCTCGCGGAGGGCGACGTCATCGAGCAGACCGCCGAGGTCCGGCCTTTGTGGCTCGTGGACGATCCCTTCAGCGAGATGGATCGGACGCGGGCGTTTCGGTTGCTCGACGCCTTCCGCGCGCGAGGGCAGGTGATCGTCACTACCGCCCGGGACGGCGACCTTGGCCTCGAGGGTTCGGGCTTCGCCCGATGCATGGTGGACCATGGACGAATCACGCCCATCTGAGCGCACGGGCATGGCCCTGGCCCTGGGCGACGTCCTCGCGCTCCTCGCCCGACGCTGGGGCCGCGAGCGCGAGTACCTCGTCCGTGCCCTCCGCGACCGCTGGAGCGACGTCAGCCCCGAGCCGTGGGCGAAAGAGATACGCGCCGAACGAATCGACGAGGACGGGAGGCTCGTGGTCTCCATCCCCGGTTCGGCGAGCGTCAGGATGGAGGTTCAGCGTAGGGGTCAGCGCTGGCGAGACCTGCTCGACGGGTGTCGCAGGGTCGCCGGGTGCGATCTGACTGATCTCGTCGTCGATGAGCCCCGACGGCGGGCACGCACCAAGAAGAAAGGATAGCGCACGTATGAGCGAGACTATGAAGCTTCCCGAGCAAAGCGAGTACGATGCGACGAGCATTCAGGTTCTGGAAGGCCTCGAGGCGGTGCGCAAGCGCCCCGGCATGTACGTCGGTTCGACCGGCGCGCAGGGGCTGATGAACCTCGTCCGCGAGATCGTGGACAACTCGATCGACGAGGCGCTGGCGGGCCGTTGCGACCAGATCGACGTGGTGCTGCTGCCGAACAGCACCGTGCGGGTGAGCGACAACGGGCACGGTATCCCGACCGACATCCATCCGACGGAAGGCGTCTCGGCGCTCCAGGTCGTCATGACGAAGCTGCACGCGGGTGGGAAGTTCGGGCACTCGGCGTACAAGGTGTCCGGCGGCCTTCACGGCGTCGGCGCGAGCGTGGTGAACGCGCTCTCCGAGTGGTGCGAAGTGGAAGTCCACCAGCGCGGGCGACGGTTCTGGCAGCGCTACGAGCGCGGCAAGGCCGTCGCGCCGGTGGAGGACCAAGGCCCGGCGAACGACACCGGCACGATCACCACATTCAGGCCCGATCCCACGGTCATGACGGAGCTCGAGTTCAACTTCGAGACCCTCATGCACCAGATCCGCGAGCAGGCCTTCCTCACCCGTGGGGTGCGTTTCACGATCCGGGACGAGCGGGGTCCCGAGCCGCGCGAGGAGCGGTTCCACTTCGAGGGAGGCATCGTCGAGTTCGTCCGCTTCCTCGACGAGGGGAAGACGCCGCTCCACGAGCCGCCGATCTACCTGGAACGCGAGCGCGACGGGGTCATCATGGAGCTCGCAATGCTGTACAACACCGGCTACAGCGAGTCGGTGTTCACGTATGTCAACAACATCAACACCGTCGAGGGTGGCACGCACCTGGCGGGGTTCCGCGCGGCACTCACGGGCTCGGTGAACTCGTACGGGCAGACGAACGGGCTTCTGAAGGACCTGAAGGAGGGCCTTTCCGGCGAGGATGTCCGCGAGGGGCTCACGGCCATCCTCAGCCTGAAGGTTCCGAACCCGCAGTTCGAGAGCCAGACGAAGATACGCCTCGGCAACCCGGAGATCCGCGGCTTGGTGCAGTCGGTCGTGACCGACGCGCTCAACGAGTACTTCGAGGAGAACCCGCAGGTGGTGCGCCGGGTGATCCAGAAGTGCATCGACGCGGCCCACGCGCGCATCGCGGCGCGGAAGGCGCGCGAGCTCACGCGGCGGAAGAGCATCCTCGACGGCGGCGGACTGCCGACGAAGCTCGCCGATTGCTCCATGACCGACCCGGCGTCCTGCGAGCTGTACCTCGTCGAGGGCGACTCCGCGGGCGGCTCGGCGAAGCAGGCGCGCGATCGCCGCTTCCAGGCGGTGCTTCCCATGTGGGGGAAGATGCTCAACGTGGAGAAGGCGCGCATCGACAAGGTGCTGGGCAACGACAAGTTCCAGCCGGCCATCCAGGCGCTCGGCGCAGGGATAGGCGAGGAGTTCGACGTCTCGAAGCTCCGCTACCACAAGGTCATCATCATGGCCGACGCCGACGTGGATGGGTCCCACATCCGCACGCTGCTCCTCACGTTCTTCTTCCGCCTCATGCGGTCGCTCGTCGAGGTCGGGCACGTCTACATCGCCCAGCCGCCGCTGTTCCTCATCAAGCGCGGCAAAGAGGAGCACTGGGTCCACAGCATCGAGGAGCGCGACGCGATCCTCGCCCGGTACGAGTCGACGCGCGGGGTGATGGTGCAGCGGTACAAGGGCCTCGGCGAGATGACCCCGGAGCAGCTCTGGCGCACGACGATGAACCCGGAGACCCGCACCCTCGTGCGGATCACCATGGAGGATGCCGTCGAGGCCGACCGGATCGTGACGGTCCTGCTGGGCGGCGACGTGGAGCCGCGGCGACGCTACATCCAGGCGAACGCGCGGTACGTGAAGGACCTCGACATCCACGCGGCCTAAGGCCGCGCGGCGGCACCGACAGGGGTCGGCCCCCACGAGGGCGCCGGCCCAACACAAGGAGCGTACATGCTCGAACCACGGCAGCAGATCATCGAGCGGGAGATCGAGGAGGAAGTCCGCGAGTCATACATGGAGTATGCCCTGAGCACGCTCGTGGCGCGCGCACTGCCGGACGTGCGCGATGGCCTCAAGCCGTCCCAGCGGCGCATCCTCGTGGCGATGAACGACCTCAACCTTGGCCCGACGGCCAAGTACTACAAGTGCGCAAAGGTGGCCGGCGATACCTCCGGCAATTACCACCCCCACGGCGAGGCGATCGTCTACCCGACGCTCTACCGCATGGCGCAGAGCTTCAACATGCGGTATCCGCTCGTGGACGGGCAGGGCAACTTCGGCTCCATCGACGGCGACCCGCCGGCGGCCATGCGGTACACCGAGGCGCGGATGTCCGCGCTCGCCATGGAGATCCTCGCCGACCTCGAGAAGGACACGGTCGATTTCCAGCCCAACTACGACGACCGGCTGAAGGAGCCCGTCGTCCTGCCGGGTCGCTTCCCCAACCTCATCTGCAACGGCGGCTCCGGCATCGCCGTGGGCATGGCGACGAACATCCCGCCGCACAACCTCAGCGAAGTCATCGACGCCATCGTCGCGCTGATCGACCATCCGGAGCTGGAGATCACGGACCTGATGCGCTACGTCAAGGGGCCCGATTTCCCGACCGGCGCGATCATCTACGGCGTGGAGGGCATCCGTGAGGCGTACACCACGGGCCACGGCCTCATCAAGGTGCGCGGGCGGGCGAGCGTCGAAACGGTGAAGGGCGACCGGCAGAACATCGTCATCACCGAGATCCCCTACATGCTCAACGCCACCACGCTCAAGGAGAAGATCGCCGAGGTGGCGCGGAACCGGATCGTCGAGGGGATCTCCGACTTCCGGGACGAGTCGGACCGCGAAGGCATGCGCATGGTGATCGAGCTGAAGCGCGACGCCTTCCCGGAGGTGACGCTCAACCAGCTCTACAAGCACACGCCTCTCGAGAGCACGTTCGGCATCATCCTCCTGGCGTTGGTGAAGGGCGAGCCGCAGGTGCTGACGCTGAAGCAGATGCTTCAGCACCACATCGACCACCGGCACGTGGTGGTGCGGCGGCGCACGCAGTTCGACCTGGCGAAGGCGGAGGCACAGGCGCACATCGTCGAGGGCCTGCTCGTTGCGCTGCGCGACATCGAGCCGGTCATCGCCGCGATCCGTGGGTCGAAGGACGCCGACCAGGCGCGAGCCGAACTCGTCGGACGCTTCGGGCTGAGCGACAAGCAGGCCGACGCGATCCTCGACATGCGGCTCCAGCGCTTGACCGCGCTGGAGGTGGGCAAGCTCGAGCAGCAGCGCGAGGACCTCGCGAAGGAGATCGCCGGCTTCCAGCAGATCCTGAGCTCCGACGCGAACATCCTGGGCGTCGTGAAGAAGGAGCTGCGGGAGCTCAAGCGGAGGTACGGCGACGAGCGGCGGACCGAGATCGTCGCCTCGGCGGCGGACTTCTCCATCGAGGACCTGATCGCCGAGGAAGACATGGTGGTGACGATCTCCCACGGCGGCTACATCAAGCGGCAGCCGATCGCCAGCTATCGCAGCCAGCGACGCGGCGGGCGCGGCATCACGAGCATGACGACGAAGGACGACGACTTCGTCGAGCACGTCTTCATCGCCTCGACGCACAGCTACCTGCTCTGCCTCACCGAGCGGGGACGCTGCTACCGGCTCCGGGTGTACGAGATCCCGCAGGGCGGACGCGCAAGCCGCGGTCGGCCGCTCGTCAATCTGCTCGAAGCCGCCAAGGACGAGAAAATCGCCGCGGTGGTGCCGGTGCGGGAGTTCGAGGAGGGGCGGTACCTGGTGATGGTGACCGCCGACGGCACGATCAAGAAGACGTCGCTCCAGGCCTTCGCGAGCATCAACCGCCTCGGCGTCATCGCCATCAACGTCGTGGGCAAGGACAAGCTCATCGGCGCGGGCGTCACCGACGGTTCGCTCGACATCATCCTCGGCACGGCCGACGGCTACGCCATCTGCTTCCACGAGGACACCGTGCGGCCGATGGGACGTACCGCCGCAGGAGTCCACGGCATCCGCCTCCGCGGCGACGACCGCGTCATCGACATGGTCGTCGTGCAGCACCGCGACCGGACGCTCTTGACCGTCTGTCGGAACGGGCACGGGAAACGGTCGCCGCTCGACGAGTACCGGATCACGAACCGCGGCGGCAAGGGCATCATCAACATCAAGGTGAACGAGCGGAACGGGAGCGTCGTGACGATCAAGGAGGTCATCGACGAGGACGAACTGATGATCGTCACGGAGAAGGGCACGCTGATCCGCCTCCCCATCAGGGAGATATCCGTCATCGGCAGGAACACGCAAGGCGTCCGGCTCATACGGCTCGACGAGGGCGATCACGTGGTGGACGTCGCGCGGCTGGCCTACCGCGGCGAGGGCAACGGGAACGCCTTGGAGGCGGGCGACGAGGCCGCGGAACCGGGAGATGCCAAGACCGTATACGATGAGGACGAAGAGAACGGAAACGAACGAGAGAACGGCGAGGGCTCGACTGTTGACATGCCGGGAGACGAGGCGTAGTTTCCCGTCCGAGTCTTACCCGTCTCCGGCGCAGAACCGACATGCCAAAGCGGATCCTCATCGCCGACGAGTCGCCGACCGCGCAGGCGTCGCTTGCCGAGCTTTTCCGGCAGGAGGGGTACGATGCGGTCGTCGCGGGCGATGCCGACGCGATGTTGAACGCCTGCCACGCCCAGCTTTGCGACGTCTTCCTCGTCAACCTCGCGCTCCCCGGGATGGACTCGTTCGAGCTTCTCGGGAAGCTGAAGGCGCTCTTCCCCCGCGCGCCCGTCGTGGTGCTGTCGCCTGATACGCAGTTCCATACCTGCCTCGAGGCGATGCACCACGGGGCCGATGACGTGCTGATGCAGCCGCCCGATCCGACGCATCTCCTCGCCGTCGTGCGGCGGGCCGAGCAGCAGGCGGCGCAGGCGGATTGGCGCGGCCGCGTCGGGGCGCGCGGCGACTGGCTCGTGTCGCTCAGCCGACAGATCGTCGATGACAGCCGGTACCCCATCGTCGTCATCGCCGCCGATGGGACGGTCACCTACCTGAATCGAACGATGGCATCGCTCCTCGACCTCCCCGAGGAGGAGTGCCTGGGGCAATCGTTCCTCTCCATGATCCGCCGGCGCGCCGAGGAGATCGACCAGGTCTTCACCGACGTGCTCGAGCGCCTCGACGAGGTCCAGGCGCCGCGCCTGCTCAGCGCCATCCACATGCGCCTGGGCGGCGTCGATCGGTACCTGGAAGTGAACGTCGCTCCCCTCGACGGGGGCGGCCTCGCCTCCGGCGTGATGCTCATGCTCCAGGACGTCAGCCGCTGGGTCCTCGACAACCAGCTTCTCTACTCCGTCGTGCGAGATTCGACCGACGCCGTCGTCGTCGCCGACTCGCGGCTGACGATACGCCTCTGGAGCCGCGGCGCGCAACAGCTCTTCGGTTACGCCCCGGAGGAGATCATCGGCCAGCCCTTGGCGACGCTGCTGCCTCCCGAGGAGACCGGCGCGATGCCGGCGGCGCTCTCTCCCGAGACGACGGAGCTACCCCTCGACAAGGCGCGCGTGCGCCGCCGCCGCGACGGCACCTTCATGGACGTGGAGGTCACCGAGTCCATCCTCACCGATCACCGAGGCCGCGCAATCGGGCTCTGCGAGATGGCGCGCGACATCAGCCGCGACATCGCGCGCCTGCAGGCGATCGAAGGCATCAAGGACTTCTACGAACGGGTCATCGACGCGACCTCCGACGGAATCCGCGTGATCGAGGGCGCGACCCATCGAATCGTCCTGACGAACAAGGCGCATCTCGAATGGATCGGCATGGCGGCCGGCGACGTGATCGGCCGCCCGTGCGAGGAGATCCGCTGGGGCTTCGACGAGAATCTGCAGAGCGTCAAGGTCGACGCCCTCATCGAGCGCGCGCTGGCGAGCGGCAAGCCCGAGCGCCAGGTCATCGCCGCTCTGCCGGCGAGCAAGAGCCGCCTGCGCTGGCAGGACGTCATGGCGTACCCCATGAGCGACCCGCACGGACAGATCGAGTACGTCGTCCTCATCGGCCGAGACATCACCGATCGCGTGGAGATGGAGGCGCGGCTCGCCGCCGAGCGAGACGAGCGCGATCAGGTGTTCATGTCCGCCCCTATCGGGATCCTCACCACCGACACGCGCGGCATCATCGAGTTCGCCAACCCGCAGATCGCCCAGATCTTCGGCATGCTCGATCCCGAGGAAGTCGTCTGGCGGAACCTGTTCGAGCTGCGGCAGATCCGCCAGATGGGCTTGGTCTCCGCCTTCCGGCAGGTGCTCCGCGACGGCACGCGCCTCCACCGCGATCAGATCATCTGCCACGCCCCGCAGGGCAGGGACCGGGTGGTCAACATCCGCGCCGAACCGCTCTTCGAGGGAGAGCGCGGCATCGTCGGCCTGGTGGCCGTCGTCGAGAACGTGACCGAGCAGGTGAGCCTCCAACGACGGCTCTCGGCGACGACGGCGGACCTGATGATGCTCGCGCAGATCGGCGAGCTCTTCCAGGAATCGCGCGACCCGGACATGATCCTTCAGGCGATCCTGGTGGGCGTGACCGCGGGCGAGGCCCTCGGCTTCAACCGCGCCTTTCTCCTCGCAACCGACTGGGAGGAGAAGCAACTCCGCGGCAAGTACGCCATCGGCCCGGCGGACCGCGAGGAGGCCGCACGGATCTGGGACGAGCTTCGCGCCACGCCGCACACGATCAGCGACGTCCTCACCGGCTACCACGAGGCGATGGAGCACGGGGAGGTGCGGATCAACGACCTCGCGCGCGAGCTCGTCATCTCCCTCGAGGACCTGGAGAACATCGTCGCCCGCGCGGCGACGGAGCGACGGGCGTTCCTGGTGAGCGGCGGGCCGGGCCATCCCATGGCGCCGCCGGACCTCGTGCGGCGGCTCGGCGTCGAGTCGTTCGCCGTCGTCCCGCTCGTCCTCAACGACCGTGTCGAGGGGGTGATCCTCGCCGACAACGCGGTCACCGGCAAACCGATCACCGACGACGATCTGCGGAACCTGGAGCTCTTCGCCCACCAGGCCATGCTGGCGGTGGAGCGGTCGCAGCTGTACACCGAGCTGGAGAGCCGGCTCCACGAGGTCGAGGAGGCGCACCGGCAGCTCAAGCAGAACCACGAGATCATGCTCAAGAACGAACGGCTGACGGCGATGGGGCAGATGGCGGCGCAGGTCGCCCACGAGATCCGCAATCCGCTCGTGGCCATCGGTGGCTTCGCCCGCAACGTCCTCCGATCTCTTCGGGACAGCGACCCCGGCCGGGAGTACCTCCAGATCATCGCCGACGAGGCCTCGCGCCTGGAGAAGATCCTTGGCGAGGTGCTCGAGTTCTCTCGCCCGCGCGGCTCGACGAAGTCCTCCACCAATCTCATCCATCTGATCCGCCGCACGATGGGGATGATGCAGAGCACGTTCGCGGAGCGACGCATCGCGACCCGCGTCAAACTGCCACCGCACGAGGTGATCGTGTACGTGGACGCGGACCAGATTCGTCAGGTGCTGCAGAATATCCTCAACAATGCGGTGGATGCGATGGCCAGCGCTGGCGGCGGCGATCAGGCCGGCGAGCTCTCCCTCAGTCTGGAACTTGGAAATGCGAAGGCGGTAATCGAGATTCGAGATACCGGGCCTGGTCTGAGTGACGAGGCCATGCAGCGCCTCTTCGAGCCGTTTTTCACCACGAAGAATCACGGAACAGGGCTCGGGCTGGCGATCTGTCAGCAGATAGTCCACGACCATGGCGGCGAGCTGTCGGTCGCCAACCACCCCGAGGGCGGAGCGGTATTCTATGTCGCCCTGCCGCTGATCGAGGGCGTGGACGAGGAGGAAGTCAATGGCACGCATCCTGGTGATCGATGACGAGCATGCCCTACGGCTGCTCTATCAGCATGAGCTGGCTCAGGACGGCCACGAAGTCGACGTTGCCGCGACCGCGGACGAGGGCATCGGCAAGGTCCGTGAGAACGAGTACGACGTGGTGATCCTCGATATCCGAATGCCCGGCAAGGATGGCCTGGAAGCGCTTGGCGAGATGCTCGCGGGGCGCCGTTCCATCAAGGTCATCATCAACTCCGCCTATTCGACGTACAAGGACAACTTCATGAGCTGGGCGGCGGAGGACTACATCGTCAAGTCGTCGGACCTCGCCGAGCTGAAGCACAAGATCGCGGAGGTGCTCGCGAGATGAAGCACGCCGCCGAGCGCTCCGCCCAGAGCGCCATCCTGCGAGATACCCTCACGGTCATTCTCGCCGGCGGGCAAGGCACGCGACTCTACCCCCTGACGAAGCACCGCGCCAAGCCCGCGGTGCCGTTCGGGGGGAGCTATCGCATCATCGACTTCACCCTTTCGAACTGCATGAACTCCGGCTTGCGCCGAATCCTCCTGCTCACCCAGTACAAGTCCTTCTCCCTCGACCGGCACCTCCAACAGGGGTGGAACATCCTGCGGATGGACCTCGGCGAATTCATCATGCAGTTGCCGCCGCAGCAGCGCATGGTGCGCTCGTGGTACGAAGGCACCGCGGACGCCATCTTCCAGAACATCTACTCGCTGCAGGAGCAGCGCCCCAGGCTGACGCTCATCCTTGCCGGCGATCACATCTACCTCATGGACTACGCCCCCATGCTCGCGGCGCACGAGGAGCACGACGCCGATCTCACCATCGCCGCCGTCGAGGTGGATCGGCGCGAGGCGCAACGTTTCGGCATCATGCAGGTCGACGGGGACAGCCGCGTCGTCGCCTTTCACGAGAAGCCCGAGGAAACGGCGACGATCCCTGGCCGCGATACGTGCCTGGCCTCGATGGGCGTCTATGCCTTCAGGACGGAGGTGCTCGTCCGAAGAGTCCTCGAGGACGCGAAAACCGCCCACAGCGACCACGATTTCGGCAAGAACGTCATCCCCGGCATGATCGACCGGGACCGCGTGTTCGCCTACCCGATGCCCGGCCGGAACGGGAAGCCGCCGTACTGGCGCGACATCGGGACGCTGGACAGCTACTGGGAGGCGTCCATGGACTCCCTCCGCCACGACCCTCTCATGGACATGTACGACCCTTCGTGGTATGTGCGGACGTACGAGCCGCAACGGCCCCCCGCCGTGGTGGGCGACGACGGCCTGCACGGCGCACCCACCGTCGTCAACACGATCCTGGCCAAGGGAGTGAAGGTGACCTCCGCCCACGTCGAGCACTCGATCCTCTCCCTCGACGTCGCGCTCGAGCCGAACTCCCACGTCGCCGAGTCCGTCATCATGGACGACGTCACCGTCGGCGCCGGAGCCCGCATCAAACGTGCCCTCATCGACAAGCACGTGCGCATCCCGCCCGGCGAGTCGATCGGATACGATCTCGAGCACGATCGCCATCGTTTCCTGGTCACGGACAAGGGGATCGTCGTCATCCCCAGCGACTTCGTCTTCGCGTGAGGGTTCAACCCGTTCGCCTCGGGATGGTCAATGTCGGAGCTTCGCAAGGACCCGGTGACAGAACGGTGGGTCATCATCTCCACCGAACGCGGGCAACGTCCCTCGGAGTTCGCTCCGCTCCCGCGGACCGACAAGGTGTCGCTGTGTCCGTTCTGCTACGGCAACGAAGACCGCACGCCGCCGGAGATCTACGTCGTCCGCGAGCGGAACACGGCGCCGAACACGCCCGGCTGGCTTGTGCGGGTCGTGTCGAACAAGTTCCCCGCGCTTCGCGTCGAAGGAAACCTGAACCGCGAGGGCGTGGGCATGTTCGACAAGATGAACGGGATCGGCGCCCACGAGGTGTTCATCGAGCACCCCGATCACCGCAAGCGAGGCTGGGACTACACGGCCCCCGAGATCCACCGCATCATCGAGGCCTACATCGCTCGATCCCTGGACCTCAAGCGCGACACGCGGCTGCGGTACCTCCTCATCTTCAAGAACGACGGAGAACAGGCGGGGGCGTCGCTCTCGCACTCGCACTCGCAGCTCATCGCGACCCCGGTCATCCCCAAGCGCGCCCGCGAGGAGATGGAGGGGGCTCGTCGCTACTTCGAGTACAAGGAGCGGTGCGTCTTCTGCGACCAGATCCGCGAGGAGCAGCGCTTCGCGGAACGGATGATCTTCGAGAACGAGCACTTCGTCGCCTTCTGCCCCTTCGCGTCTCGCTTCCCCTTCGAGATCTGTCTCTTGCCGAAGATTCACCGGGCGGACTTCTCCTTGGTCGACGGGGTCGAGCGAATGCCGCTGGCGGAAGCGTTCCGGACCACCCTGCGGAAGCTCAACGAGGCGCTCAGCGGCCCGCAGTACAACTGGATCATCCACACGGCCCCCACGAGGCTCTTGGAGCGAGATGCCAACCAGCTCGGCGAAGACTACCACTGGCACGTGGAGATCATCCCGCGGCTGACGAGGATTGCGGGCTTCGAGTGGGGCACCGGATTCTACATCAACCCGACGCCGCCCGAAGACGCCGCGCGGTATCTCCGCGAAGTGCAGGGGACAGGCTCCCCCGAACTGGACGAGCGGGGCGCCTAGGAACGCCCATCAGGACGACCGAGGTACGATGGGGCGCGGCACGCCCCCATCATGGGTTCATTCTGTGAGGCGTTCTGGGCACGCAGGCGGCCGTCGGCTCGTGGAGCGCTCATGCAACCGACACATGTGGCGGTTCTCTGGCACATGCACCAGCCCGACTATCGGGACCCGGAGACGAACCGCCTGTCCATGCCCTGGGCGCGGATGCACGCGCTCAAGGGCTACTATGACATGGTGCGCCTCCTCGACGACGTGGACGAGCGCGTGCGCGTGGTGTTCAACCTCGTCCCGGTCCTCGTCCGACAGCTCCAGAGCTACCTCGACGGCTCGCGCACCGACGCGTACCGCGAGGTCTCGCTCAAGCCGGCGGCCGACCTGACGCCGGACGAGCGACGCTTCGTCGCCCTGAGCTTCTTCCATGCGAACCGGCGCACCATGATCGACTGCTACCCGCGGTACGCCGAACTGCGCCTGCGCGCGCTCCTGCCGGGCGGGCAGCCGCGCGAGCTTCCTCCGGAGGACCTGCGGGACCTGATCGTCTGGTTCAACCTCACGTGGTTCGGCTACAGCGCCCGGCGGGATTTCCCGCGGGTCTACGAGCTGATCCGCAAGGGTCGGCGGTTCACCGAGGAGGACCGGGAGGAGGTGCTGAGCCTCCAGCGGCAGGTCATGGAGCGCGTCATCCCGCTCTATCGCCGGGCCGCCGAGCAGGGCCGCGCCGAGCTCACCACGACGCCCTTCTACCATCCGATCCTGCCGCTCGTCTGCGACACGAACGCGGCGAGCAGGGGCCTCCCGGGGAGGCCACTACCGGAGCCGCCCTTCTCGGCGCCGGAGGACGCGCGGGTCCACGTGGCGCGCGCCGTCGCACATCATTGGGAGACCTTCGGCCGCGCGCCCGAGGGCATGTGGCCGGCGGAGGGCTCCGTGAGCCCCGATGCCGTGGCCATCTTCGCCGAAAACGGCATCAAGTGGGTCGCCACCGACCAGGACGTGCTCGCGCGATCCGACCCGAAGGTCAGACCGACCGACCTCTACCGCCCGCACACGGTCGGCGAGGCAGGCCGCACCGTGTCGATGGTGTTCCGTGA
>Ga0315279_10005637_pt1 | contig 16134 bp, 13 predicted proteins | sample YL17G06_20_MG_FD_203694 | JGI IMG/M metagenome (GOLD analysis project Ga0315279, IMG submission 203694) | Sediment microbial communities from Yellowstone Lake, YNP, Wyoming, USA - YL17G06_20 | ecosystem: Environmental > Aquatic > Freshwater > Lake > Sediment | place: USA: Wyoming | collected...
TGCTTAGCGAAACGACTTTCGCAAAAATGCTGGCGTATCTCAAACCTCGGTTCACTTTCCTGACCCTCGGGGAGTTTCTCGTCCTCCGAGCCGGGAACGGGAAGACCTCGCGCGCCGCCTGCCTGCTGACCTTGGATGACGGTTGGAGGGACAACTATCTGACCGCACATCCGTGGCTTAAGAAGTTGGGAGTCCCCGCCACGATTTTCCTGGTTACCGGGATGGTGAATTCGTCGGAGACGTTTTGGGTGGAAAGACTCCACGAGGTGTGGAGGGATAAGATCCGGCGCGAGGAAATCCGGGGTTTCGTGGCGTCCGATCTGGTGGCACCACAGAATGGAGACTTCGAAGGCATCATCGAGTATTTGAAACACATGCCGGCCGAAAGGCGTGAACCGATCCTGCAAAGGGTGATTCACCCGGGAGCGGTTGTGGAGCGGAAGGAATCCATCGACGGGATGATGACTTGGCAGCAGGTCTACGCCATGAGAAATGACGGCGTGGATTTCGGCTCCCACACTCACACCCACCCGCTGCTCACCTACGAAAACGACGAGGCCATTGAGAGGGAGCTGCGAGTTGCCAGGCAGGCCCTCGAGGAGAGACTGGGTCTGCCGGCTCGAGCTTTTGCCTACCCCAACGGGACCTGGGATGCCCGGGTGAGGGAGCACGTGAAGCGAGCCGGGTACGAATGTGCTTTTACCACCGAGAGGGGTTGGAGTCGCCGGGACGAGGATCCGTACTCCATCCGGCGGGTGCTGTTGCACGAGGGAGCTGTGACTGGATTTGGCGGCCGCTTTTCGCCCGCGATGCTCTTGTGGACTCTGGTGGTTCGAGCTTGAGGAGGAGATTCCGCCTGTGACAGCCTTCGTGACCGACGGAAACCTGCGGTCAAGCTTGGCCGTTGTCCGTGCCCTGGGACGGGCCGGGATTCCGGTCATCGTGGGGGAGAGTCACCATCCCTGTCTGGCCGGAAGTTCGAAGCATTGCACGGAACGGTCTTACTACCCCTCACCGCAGGACGATCCCGCGGGGTTCCAGCGGGCATTAGGTGAGCTAGCTGCCAGCGGTCGATTCAACGTCCTGCAGCCCATGAGCGATGTGACCATGCAATTGGTGGCTGGCATGCGGTCTACGCTTCCCCCCACTGTGCGAATACCCATTCCGGACGAGCAAGTGATCCTGAGCGTTCAGGACAAACGATTCATGGTGCAGCAGGCCCGTCAGGTGGGCATTGGCTGCCCGCGGACGGTCAGCATGGAGGGAGGAGAAGACCTTCAAACTGTGACCCGGGGTTTGAATTACCCGGTGGTGATCAAGCCCCGGTTCTCGCGATATCTCAATAACGGAGTCTGGGTGACCGGGCCGGTCGTTTACGCACGCGATCCCCAGGACCTAGTCGCGAAGTATGAGAGCGTTCACCGATTGATCCCCCATCCGCTGATTCAGGAGATGATTCCGGGAGAAGGGCGAGGGGTATTCCTTCTGGTTTGGGGCGGGGAGCTTAAAGCCGCCCTCTGCCATCGGCGCCTGCGAGAAAAGCCTCCTTGGGGCGGTGTAAGCGTCTATTCGGAGACAGTCCCGCTGGATTCCGCCCTGGTTCAGCAATCCCTTGAACTCTTGCAGGCCATTCGCTGGCAGGGGCCCGCCATGGTGGAATTCAAGCTGAATAAGCGCGATGGGCGGGCCAAGTTCATGGAAGTGAACGGCCGTTTTTGGGGCTCCTTGCAGTTGGCGATCGATGCGGGCGTGAATTTCCCTCTTCTCCTCTACCGCTTGGCATTGGGTGAGAGCGTGCCTGCTCAGCGCGATTATAGGGTCGGGATCAAGAGTCGCTGGCTGCTGGGCGACCTGGATAGTCTGCTCATTCGCCTTCGGGGTCGAAATTGGCCGAACGGCCTGCCGGGAAGTGACCGGTCAAAGCTGAAAGCCACACTCGATTTCCTAAAACTCTACGAGTCAGACTCGCGTTTTGATGTTCTTCGCTTTGGAGACTTGGGGCCTGGGTGGTTCGAATTCAAAGACTACGTGCGCGCGACGCTTCGAAGCCTGCGTCGTCGTTCATCCGTGGAGGTGTCATCCGAGGGGCGGAGCACTTAGCCGCTTGCAGATGCATCTGGCCGGTTGCGCCGAGGAACTGACGAAGTTTGAGCTGGACTGGGTAAGGTACCGTGATCACCTGAGGTTGTTTTGCTGCCAATGAGGAAATACACGATCCTTCACACCATCGAGACCGCAGGGCCCGGAGGAGCTGAAACCGTGTTGCTGAACTTGGCCAGCCGGCTCGACAGCACTCGTTTTCGTTCGATCGTGCTTCTACCGGAAGGTAGCTGGTTGCCGAAGGAACTGCGCAATCACGGCGTTCCAACTTTCTCTATGGAACCAAGCAACCGTTACGACTTTGGTCTGCTTAGGACCATGGCGCGTCTGGTGCGGCAACAACAGGTAGATTTGATTCATTCACACCTCCCAGATCAGAATTCTTACAGTTGCCTGGTGGGACGGCTTACAGGTCGTAAGACTATCGCCACCTACCACGGAGCATTGCGCCCCGCTGAGGTTAAGAGCCTCAAGGGCGCCCTCAAGCTACGTGTGGTTCGGCGTTTCGCGGCGGCAGTGGTCGTCGTCTCAAAATACCTTGAGGCGGCATTCCAGAACCTCGACTTCCCCGGGGACAAGCTCTTTTGTATCCCTAATGGTGTCGACGTTGACAAATTCGCCCGCGCCGAAGGCGGTCACCTGCGAAGAGAGCTGACTTATGGGGATAGGCGCCCGCTCGTCCTTATGGTTGCCAATTTGAGGGAGAGCAAGGGGTACGAATATTTCGTGAAGGCAGCTCGAATCGTAGCCGACTCAGGTGTGCAAGCCTGTTTCTTGGCTGTGGGAGAACTGCATGAGTCAATCATGCCGCGCCTGATGCGCTTGGTCGAAGAACTTGGACTTCGGGATCGGTTCGTTTTCCTGGGTTTCCGCGAGGACGTACCGGCGATTTTAAGGGATGTTGATGTTTTCGTACTTTCTTCCATCAGCGAGGGTTTCTCCCTGGCGACGGTCGAAGCCATGGCGGCGGGCAAGCCTGTGGTCGTAACAAGGTCTGGGGGGCCGCAGGAACTGATTGAAGACGGCCGAACCGGATTCCTGGTACCACCCGCTGACCCCGAGGCCCTAGCCTCCAGGATCTGCGAACTCCTTGCCGATCCGGCCCGGGCCGAAGCATTGGGCCAAGCTGCTCGGGCCAAGGCCCACCGCCTGTACTCCCTGGAGCAAATGATTTGCCAGTACGAAAGTCTATATCTGCGAATCCTGAATTCGAGATAAGCGTATGGTGTGGTTGTTCTGGCTCAGTTTGGCGTTCCTGATTTACACGCTGTTCGGTTACCCCCTTCTTCTTGCCCTGCTCACTCGATTCACAGGGAAGCTCCACTACCGCGCGCCCATCTGGCCCCGGGTTTCGGTGATTATTGCCGGGCACAATGCGGCGGAGGACATCGAGCAAAAGATTAACAATACTCTCGCACTCCGCTACCCAATGGACAAATGGGAAATCATCGTCGCCTCGGATGGATCCACCGACGCCACGGCCGACTTGGTTCGGAAGTTCTCCCATGTCGGAGTGCGACTCATCGAGATTCCCGGGAGAAGGGGCAAGCACTCTGCGCAGATGGTGGCCCGCGACGCCTCCTGGGGAGAGATTCTGGTCTTTACGGACGTGGGGGTGGGCCTGGAGCCTGACGCCCTGGAGAAGATTGTCTCCAATTTTGCCGACCCTTCTGTCGGGTGTGTGAGCAGCGAAGATCGCATCACCCTGGGCGCGAACATCAACCTGGCAGAGCCCGCCTACGTGGATTTCGAATTCAGGCTGCGACGGATGGAATCCAAAGTAAAGTCCCTGGTCAGTGTTAGTGGATCGTTCTTTGCGGCCCGGCGCGAAGTGTGCGACGTCTGGCACCCTGATCAGTCCAGCGATTTCTTCGTTCCCCTCCACACCGTGGCGCGAGGACTTCGGGCGGTGGTCGATCCGGAGTCGATTGGCTTCTATGGCTTGGTGTCGTCGGCCCAGGCGGAGTTTCCCCGCAAGGTGCGCACCATTGTGCATGGGCTTGTCGTCTTCTTCTCGCATCTTGAGCTGCTGAATCCCGTGCAGTACGGTTTCTTCTCGCTGCAACTCCTGAGCCATAAGTTTTTCCGATGGCTGGTTCCCTTCGCTGCATTTGGCTTGCTGGTCTCGAGTCCATTCCTTTGGGACTCCGGGGTCTTTTACCGCGTATGTGTGGTTGGCCAGGCAGCTTTCTACTCCATGGCCCTCGCAGGGCGACTCTCAAGCCGGCTCTCCCGTGCCAGGCCCTTTAGACTGGCAGGGTTCTTCGTCATGGGCAACCTGGCCACGCTCAATGCTTTTTTTTCGTATTTCGGTGGAGAGAAATTTGTTACCTGGAGTCCAACCCGGCGCAATTAACTCCGGCGCCGTCCTGGAGAAGGCCCGACTGGACTCTCCGAGCAAAGTCCGGGTATGCCACATCGTCTCGGGTGACCTCTGGGCCGGAGCGGAAGTCCAGGCGGCGAGCCTGCTTCGCGCCCTGGCTTCGAGGCCGGACCTGTCGTTGACGGTCATCCTCTTGAACCAGGGCCGCCTGGCGGAAGAAGTCAGAGCCTGCGGGCTTGAGCTCAAGGTCATTCCCGAGAACGCAAAGGGCTTCATTCAGATTTTCCGGGAGGCGGCGCGGTTCCTCAGGTCACGAAATATCCGGATCCTGCACTCGCATCGTTACAAGGAGAATCTGCTCGCCGTTCTCCTGGCACGCGCCTGCCATATCCCGCATATCGTTCGCACCCAGCATGGCATGCCCGAACCTTTCAGAGGCATAAGGCACTGGAAGCAAAAGCTCACGCTGGGACTCGATCGGCTCTTGGCCCGATGGGTGACAGATCGCGTCATTAGCGTGAGTTCTGAACTTCGAGAGCACCTTGAGCGCTATATGGATCCCCGCAAGGTGGTCGTGATTCGCAACGGACTGGATACCGAAAGAGTGTCGTCGGACCTGAGTCTGGCTGAGGCCAAGCAACGCCTGGGGATTCCTGCGGGATGCCGGACACTGGGTTATGCCGGCAGGCTCGAGCCCATCAAGCGGCTGGACCTGTTTCTGGCAGCGGCGAAGCTGATCGCCGCCCGTGTTCCTGACGCGAGATTCATCCTTGTGGGCGAGGGGAACGAAGCGCTTCGACTGCGTGAAATGGCTCGTGCGCACAATCTACAACACCTCGTGTTGTTTCTGGGCCATCGCGACGATATCTACGATGTGCTCCGCGCTATGGAGGTCTTCGTTCTGTGCTCGGACCACGAGGGCTTACCCATGGTCTTGCTGGAGACGCTTTGCCTGGGTGTGCCCGTCGTGGGGCGGAGGGTGGGCGGCCTCCCGGAGGTCATCCAGGACGGGGTGCACGGTGTCTTGGTACTGTCGGACGAACCCGCCGAGATCGCCCAAGCGTGCCTGCGCCTCCTTGAAGACGAAGGCCTGCGCGCGCGCCTGGCTGCCGCGGGAATTGCCTCGGTGGCAGAGCGGTTTACTGCCGCGCGGAACGCTGCTGAGGTGGCGGAGCTCTATCGCTCGCTGTGTGGGATCCAATGAAACTACTTTGGTTCTCTCATTTCGTGCCGTTTCCACCACGCGGGGGTGCGAGCCAGCGGAGTTACCACCTCCTCCGCCAGGCGGCCAAGTCGCACCAGGTCCACCTCGTCGCCTTCAATCTGCGCAATTACTCCCCTGGCGATCTTGCCGAGTGCGCGTCCGAGTTCTCAAAACTCGGCCCCAGTGTGGAATTCTGGCAACTACCGCTTCGCTGGAAAAGCCCCCTCTGGTGGTTCCGGCTCCTGGCCAGCCCTTTGAGTTTCAATCCCTACAGTTGTTCGTCATTCTGGTCGCGCGAATTGGCCAAACGCTGGTTCCAGACCATTCGGAGATTTCGCCCCGATCTGATCCACTTTGACTCTATCGACCTTGCCCTGTTTGAGCCTCCCACCCGCGGCCTGGGCAAGGTGCTTAACCATCATAACTGCGAATCCGCCATGATGGAGCGCCGCGCCGAAAATGAGCCCAACCGGATCAAAAAGCTCTACCTTCGCTCCCAGGCCCGCAAACTGCATCGCATGGAGAGGATTCTCTGCCCGGTTTTCAGCGTGAACTTGGCGGTTTCTGAGGTCGATGCCTCCACCCTCCTCAGCCGCGCGCCCCGCGCCCACTTCCACATCGTCGAGAACGGCACTGATACCGCCTACTTCACGCCCCGGAATGTCCGGGAAGAGCCATCCTCCATCATCTTTGCCGCGTCCATGAGGTTTTACCCCAACGCATCCGCCACCCACTATCTCGTTTCCAGAATCTGGCCCCTCATCAAAAGCCGCTGCCCCTCCGCCCGCCTCTACCTCGCCGGGCAAGGTCCCCCCGAATGGATGCTGCACCTCGGCGAAGCAGATCCAAGGATTCACGTTGTTCCGAATCCCGAAGACATGCGCCCTTGGATTGCCAGGGCCTCCGTGTTTCTCTGCCCCATGTTGGATGGTGGCGGCACCAAGCTCAAGATTCTTGACGCCATGGCCATGGGCAAGCCCGTCGTCAGCACTTCCGTGGGCTGCGAGGGTCTTAAGGTCTCCCCGGGCCAGGATATCCTGGTGGCCGATTCACCCGAAGATTTCGCCAATTCGGTTCAGAATTTGTTGGAAGACCTGCCAATGCGCCAGCGCCTTGCCGCCGCTGGAAGAAAACTAGTCGAAGAACAGTACAGTTGGGACATGATTGGTCGTCACCTCACAGAAGCTTACGCCTGTGCTCTGGCAAGTGAAGTGTGTCCCGGCGGGTAGCCGCGGCAATTGCGTTTTCTGGCCGTTGCGCGGGGCGCTCCGCGGCTGCCCGGCGGCGCGGAACCAACCCGTAAAACGGCATTGCTGATGTAGATCAGCAACGTGCAGCAGTTCGTGGCTTGAGTTGTAGTCTATCCGCCAGGTCACTCGCGTTCCGTAAAGCGACGGAGTCTCCGCCAATTTCGATGACCTTGTAGTTGTTCTGAGATAGGAAGTCGTAAACGTCTTTCTTCTTTGCCGCTAGGTTATGAGACTCAAAGTATATGGCCTCGGGATTGATCGATTCAAAGTCTATGCCCTCGATGATCGACGCCTCATGTCCTTCAGCATCAATTACCAATAGTTCGATCGGATGTCCATCCCAATACCGTCTCACAATCTCACCGAGCGTGAAACAGGGTACTCTTATTTCCCTTAGGATCCCTTCTGGATGTTTGTTCAGCCTTATCCACCGCAGTACGTGCTCCTTGCTAAAGGAAGACTTCTGCGAATAGATCACTCTTTCTTCCAAGCTCAGCTTGCTTAGGAAAGTGTCATCGAATGTCCAGAATGAAAGAGTCTCGGCACCTAAAGAAGAAACCGCAGCATTGACGAATACTAACTTTGACTTCTTTACATACCTATAGTTGGATTGAAGAAGATCAAAGACTGACGGCAACGGTTCCACCAAAATACCATCCCAGGCGTCCCTTACAATGAAAGATCGAATTGGATCCCATCGGAGTCCATCGCTCGCACCAACCTGCAAGAAGGTGACACGCCGACCGTGCGCTTTGGAAAAATTGTCGAAAAACTCGTAGGTATCATCTTTTCTCAAGAAGAGAAATTGGCACACCCTGGTTACAACGTCGTATAGACGCGGCTTTGTTTTGATGAAGGTCTTTATGACATTTTTCAAACTTCCCCTCGTCAAACGGCATTCACCACTGCATTCATCAGTTCACTTCAACTGACGGCGAGAGTGCCCGCCTCCATGCCGGCTAGTGCGGGAACCATACCCGTCGCCATCCTGCGGGATTTCCGATTTCAACCTTACCTTTCAGCAAAATCGTACGTCGGCTGCCTCGTCGAGTCAAGTTTCGGTCGTCAGAACCTCTCCTGATGGCTCCAGGGGTCGCTCCAGCCGTTCCCCGTGACTTGTCTGGTCTGCTTCGCGCCTACAACCTGCCCCAATGCGAGCATCTGTCCCCGCTGGGTGACAGATGAGGAGAGAGCGAGCGCCGGTCCCAATTGCAGCACGAGCGCACTTATGCTGGTCGGAAGGACGCGGCAATGGAGTTAAGCCCGCACTCTCACCATTTGGTCGGACTCCCTGCGGAGCGAATTGCGCAGGTCGTCGTAAGCGCCCCGCAGCGCCAGCCTGTCTTCCTCCACTGTGTACTTAATGTTCGGCGCACTCTTGATGCGAGCGATCGGGCGGTCAAATCGTTCGCCTTTCTTTCTTGCACCCTCGGCGAGAAAGTCGTTAAGAGCTCGCCATGCGTTGTTGCAGCCCGAGTTCTTCAGCACCCAGTCACGGGGGGACATGTGCCGGCTTGACTCCAGCATTTTTACAAGCGCACCGGGGAGCTCTTCGTCTGACGCTAGACAGCCGGTCTCCTGGTTAACGTGTGCCTTGTTAACCCCTCTGTTAGGCCGCGTCACGACGACGGGCACGTTCGAGAACAGACACTCATAGATACCCCTATTAGCACCCTCACGTCTGCTGAGCATCACGCCCACCCGTGAGCTTCGCACAACTTCGGCGACAATGTCCCTGTGGACGCTCTCAAATATCGTGATCCCGGACAACCCAGCCCTCGCAGCCAAACGCTCGATATCAACCCTAGTGCGGCCTTTCCACGGGTAGCCGATCAGGGCAACGCGCGCGGAGTGCAGGCCCGCTGCCGCAAGGGATCTGAAAAACACTCTATGACGCTTTAGGGGGATCCAGCTCGCCACCATGACAAAGTCGAATCGCCTCGACCCCCCTGTGCCAGGGGTGAAGTCAGCGGGATCAACCCAGTCACCCGCTCCCAGCCTGATGGGCTGAAAGTTACACTGTAGGCCATTTATGTAGTCAAAGTCCGGTTCATCCTGGGCCTGCACCACGACGTCAAAATCCTTGCCCACCAGCAGCAGGAAGCTCTCGTCCTGGTACCCCCATGAACTTGGCTCGAGCACCAAGCTGTAGCGATCCGCGATGCGGCACATATCGAACATGGCAGCAAAGCTTTCTATGGAGTCGCTGTATTGCAAATAGAGGACCCCTTTCTCCCCCGTGCTTTCCTCAAATTGCTTGAGCGCCACCAGGTTACCTAGTCGTTTCTCGTCATCCGAGCCTCGCGGAAACTTCATGGACGAGGCGTACGCGTCGCCGTATTGCCGAAACCTCCACGCACTCTTTCGCGCGCGCTCAGTGCCGAGGAACGACTGCAGCAATTGGTTCTCGGTCAGAGAACGTCCACCGGAACGACCAGCGCCCGCCGCGTCCAGGACGCGCGCGTGCGCCCGCAGCAGTGCCGGCGACATCCTCAGCCCTTCCATTAATCGCAAGGCTAGGCAAACATGCCTAGCCTCTTCATATCTTCTGCCAGCCTGGCGGTAAAGGGCTGCCGCCAGCACGCTCCAGGCCTGGTAGCCCCGACAAAAGATTTTGCTAGACGCGGCCAGCTCCTTTAGCGCGTAAGCGTTCAGTCCATAGTCGAGTATCGCTTGGCGAGCGCGCCGTAGCGAGCCGGCCCGGTTAGGTCTCGGGACCATCCATGTTGCTCCTTTTCGTCTGGTACCGCCCGATCCAGGAAGAACGGGCCGAAACTGAGTCCGGCCGTAGGGTAGCACAAAACTCGATTTGAAACTCGGCCCATGTCATGCAAGTGATTGGGGAGGGCCGCCAACCTGTAATCAAAGGTGGGTCTCATATGCAGTTTCCCCTACCGGGTACCCGCCTGCAAATTGACCCGGACATTTCATGTGCTAACGACACAGAGAGATTTCGTTGGTTGGCCAAATTGACCTATGTTATAATAACTCCGATTCTAGCCCGTCATTCTGAGTCCATAGTCGAGGCGGGAAGGGCCTCATTTTCTGTTGAGTTTTCGGGAGAATTGGGTATAGTTAGCACGAGAACATCTTGTTTTGCTGTCACAGGGATCTACCCGGGGTCTTCGGACAGTATGTGGTTGGTGCTTTCCCATTGGCGACTGATGTTGGCTTGGGGTATGCCAGCGGGGAGGTTCGGGGTAGGTTCACCTGTCGCTTTGATGGAGAAAAGGTTTCGGGAGACGTGAACCCACGTGCGTGCCCCGTCTCAAGGACGTGGCCCAGGTCCTTGGCAGGTGTTTGGTATGCTGCTAGAGGATGAACTATTGGATCGGGGCAAGCTAGGAGGGTGTCAATGAACATTCCAGTTGACAAGAGACTTGGAATGCTCAAGACCTCGGCTGTCGCGGCAGCATGTCTCACCTTGATGAGTTTCCTCGTCGCCTGTGGGGGTGGTGCGGGCTCCGCCAATAGCAGCAGCTGGGAAAAGGCCATCACTCCTCCGAAGCTCACTGGCATTTCGCCCGCTTCCGGCCCGACGACGGGTGGGACGACTGTGACCACCACGGGGACGGACATCCAGAAGGGAGCCAGCGTCCTGTTTGGGAATGTGCCCGCGGCGAAGATCAACTCGGTGACTTCAACCAGCATCGAGGCGGTAACGCCCGTGCATGACCCTGGCAACGTCGACGTCAAGGTTACGAATCCCGATACTGGATCAGACACCTTACTTGCAGCTTTCGCGTTCGAGGGGAGTCCCCCGCCCATCGTCGGCCCCGCCCCGACCATCAGCAGCGTCTTGCCGAATTCCGGACCCGTCGTCGGTGGGACCGTTGTCACCATCACCGGGACGGACTTCCAGAGCGGAGCGACGGTGACCTTTGGACAAAACCCAGCAGCGGCAGTTGTTTTCAGCAGCGCCACGCAGCTCCTAGCCACCACTCGGCCCTACGCCCCAGGCCCTGTGGATGTAATCGTCAGAAACCCGGACACCCAGAGCGCGAGGGTTTCCGGTGGCTTCACTTATCAGCCGGTGCCGGCTCCCACCATCATCAGCATTCTGCCCACCAGTGGCCCGGAGGGAGGTGGAACGCTGGTGACCGTGTGGGGAACGAACTTCCTGGCGGGGGCAACGGTGTCTTTTGGCGGGGTGGCCGCGGCTTCTGTAACGGTTACCAGCGCGACGCAGCTTGGGGCAGTTACGCCGCCGCACGCTGCTGGGGTGGTTGATGTGCGGGTAACCAATCTCGACGACCAGTTCGCCACGCTGGTGGGCGCATTCACGTACGGAACTCCACCTCCGACCATCCTTAGTGTTGCGCCCAGTTCCGGCACAACGGCGGGTGGAACTCCGGTGACCATCACAGGGACAGGTTTCCAACCGGCAGTTCCGGACACTATGGTGACCTTTGGCAGCGTAGCCGCGAGCGGAGTGAACGTTATCAGCTCGACCCAGATTCACGCCATGACCCCGGCCCATGACGCGGGGTCGGTGGATGTGCGAGTCGCCAATCCGGATACCCAGAGCGCTACTCGGGTCGGCGGGTACGTGTATGTTTCCGGGACTGCGCCGACGATCAGTAGTCTTTCGGTTGATTCCGGACTAAGTTCGGGTGGAACACCCGTGACAATAACTGGGTCAAACTTCGCCGGGGGTGCTACGGTGACCTTCGGCACTCTCCCGGCCGCCTCGGTGACGGTTGTCAGTCCCACACGAATCGATGTCACAACCCCATCGCAGGCTGCGGGGTCGATTGTGGACGTGACAGTGACGAATCCAGACACTCAACAGGGCACGCTGCCCAACGCCTTCCGCTACGGGCAGATCTTCTTCCAGTCGGGCTTTGAGACTGGCGACTTCTCAGCGTGGACGAGCACCAGCGCGAGCGGCGTGACGATCAATTCGAATGCCTCTTATGTCCATTCGGGAACCTACTCTGCCAGGATTCACTATAAAATCTGTGGCAAGCCAATCGTGGCACCGAGCCTTTCACAAACGGCGGGTGGGTCGCTGGGGGCTACGACCTATTACGTCAAAGAGACCAACACGAACGCTTTGGGTGAAACAGCCGCTTCGGTGGCGACGGAATCCAGTTTGGCCGTCTCCGCCAACAATCTCCTGGTCGTTGCCTCGCCGCCTGCAATGGTGGATATTACGGGCTGGAATGTTTACGTGGGAACGTCGGCTGGGACGGAGACGCTACAGAACGTTTCTCCCATCGCCATTGGTACGAACTGGACCGAGCCGACTGGCGGCCTGATAGCAGGGTCAGCACAGCCGACTGAAGATACTGCCTGCTGCGGACCACCTGGCTGCCCCTCACCGTACTACAGCCAGGACACTAACCGGATTATTACGAAAGAATTTGCGACGCAGCCCGGCATTGGGCACGTCTTTCTTCGGTACTACATCTATTGGAAAACTCCGGAGTCTGATGTTCTTGCGATTCCGCCTCACTACGTAGGTAAAAAATCGCTCTATATTCGAGACTGCAACGGCTACAACTGTGGCTGGCAGCCGATTTTCGCTGTAATGGAGAATCCCGCCAACGGACATCTCGGAGTAACTTGGGGCTACCAGGGAAACCAAGCCATCCATGGGAACCAATCGTTTGTGCTATACGGTGAAGGTAACGAGTTGGGAAACAACCCAAGTGCTTACCTCGGAGTCTACGACTTTCTATTTGATCAGTGGTACGCAGTTGAAATTGAGATGAAGGACAAGAACGATGGCACTGATCCCATAGTTCGCTACTGGGTAAACGGCACCCTCGTCTTCCAGAAAACCGGTAATTGGAGCGATGTTCACACAACAAACCCGTGCTTTGAGGATTACGTTCCTTGCTATCCGTGGCCTTACGTCTACACCACAGGTATGTATGCCTTGGACTTGGGCGCGCAGACCAACCGCTACTATGAAGATGCGATAAACGAGTACCGATACTTCGATGATGTGGTGATTGCTGATGCCTATATCGCCCCATAGGCTTCTCATCCGCGCCTCTTGAACACGCGGTCTAGGGCCCACCGAACCCGGGGCTTCCCGACCTCCTCGGAGGCACCTGCGGTGTCGCCTGACACTACAAATGGGCATTCTGTAAATGCGGAATAAGCATCAGCGCCCTGGAGTGCTTTGATCACGGGGAGTGCGGAGTGCGAACTCTATTGTCGTGGGAAAGCACGGTGTGCGGAAATCAAGATGGAGCGTGCCTCAGGAGACCTTCTTTGAGCACACCGCGTAGTATATATATTCCGAAAGGCCGGCGTAACCCTTGAATTTCTTCCTCAGCGCCGGCGCATTTCGATCCGCCACACGCGCTTCCGCATAATCGCTAACCGCCTCCGACCGTATTGCGAATCCGTGATCTGTCAGGAACCTGCGAATACTTTCAAGGCGAAAGGAATAGGGGTGACCCTTGTCAATTTGAAGCTTTGCCAAAACCGAATGAATGAGAGACCCCCAGGTTCTTCGAATATTCAGTGCGAAATAAAGGAATCCCCCCGGAGCCAACACCCGTCGGATTTCCGATAAAACTCGTTCCGCAGCACGGACATGATCCAAGACGTTATCGGCCACCACTAGGTAGAAAAAACCGTCTGGGAAGGGGATGTCCTCAGCCTGCCCCTTGAGATAGTGAACTTCCGGGCTTCTTTGCTTGGTCAACACCTCGTTGGTATGGTAGAAGTCCTCTAGAGGATCCAAGCCATACCGTTTTCCCCACTTCAATGCACTGACTATTCCCACAGGCCCACATCCGATTTCGAGCACGTTCGATGATAGCTTCGCGTTGTCATCGATAAAACCATGCAACCGCTTCTCCATCTCGCTGGCTTTCCAGTCATGGTAGTCGATCGGCGTGCCGGTGCCGGAAGCGATGCCTGCAGCCCTTCTCTCCCACCAGGAACGCTCGAACTCCTGAGCCTTATGCCACCTTTTCATTGATGCCATGGTCTGAAGCACTCCAAATCGAAATGTGTTATTGGGGTTAGAGTAACATATTCCCCGTTTTTCTCGTCCACATGAATCGGCAAATGTGATACCAAGCTGATTGTGCAGGTTGACCTACATGGCATATCATAAGTTGAGGTCTCTTGACCCGCCCGTTGGCGAATATCGATACTGGGACGACGTGGTGATCAGCGACGCCTGGATCAGCCCGCCAGTTCCCCCGCCGTAAAGATCGCATGATGGGACTGGGAAGTTTCATCCTGACGCTTTTGACCCTGCTGAGTTCTGCTGCCCCCGCCTCAGCTCAGGCCTCGCTTCCTGGCGCGGCAACGCAGGGCGGATCGGCGAGCCCTTCAACCACCGGCGCCACGACGGGTGATGACCTGGAGCCGCGAACTCAATTATAATGGGAGTTATGGAAGAACTAAGGTGAAGGTCAGCCTGGTGAATCACGTTCAGACTTCGGTCATTATCCCAACCTATAATTACGGCAGATTCTTGCGGGAAGCGATCGAGAGTGTCTTTGCCCAGACGGTTAGCGATTTCGAGGTCATCGTTGTCGATGACGGGTCCACCGATGATACGCCGGAGATTCTGGCATCCATTTCCGACCCTCGGTTGCGAAGCTTCAGGATTTCCAACAGCGGGAGCAGCGCCGTGGGATTAGTAGACTCAAGGAGGGAACAATGAGAGCGCGGCACCCCCTCTCCCACTACCTGCGGATTGAGTGGGCAAGTGCTTTTTTGCGCAGCAAGTGGGAATACCTAATCAAGCCCGAGTGGTACCAGTGGAAGATGATACTCCTGATGCATATCCCCGGTCGCATCGGCTGTGCAATCCGCCGTCAAGCAATGGGGTTCCGCCGATGCGGGCGTGACGTTCTCATATTCGACCACGTATGGTTTCAGGCTCCGTGGAACATTAGCGTTGGGGATGATGTGCGCATACACCCAACCGCGTTCCTCGACGGTATTGGCGGGATAGAGATCGGTTGCCATGTGGGTATTGCGTCCGGTGTCCAGATCTATAGCCAGAACCACGGTTATAAGGATAAGTGTCGCCTTTACTATGCCCAGCCGTGCGAATTAGGTAAGGTTGTGATTGAGGATGACGTTTGGGTCGGAGGCGGCAGCCTGATCTTAGCTGGTGTAAGGATCCGAGAGGGGTCGATCATCGCCGCTGGTTCGGTCGTGACGAAGGACACCGAGCCGTACTCTGTGATTGCTGGAGTTCCCGCGAAGAAGATTGGTGAACGGGAATGAAGTCTGAGCTGATGAGTGAACCTGACCGTCAACGGCGGAAGATTCAGTACTCGGTTGCACCGCGTCAGGGGCCGGAGGGTTCATGCACTTTTTACAGAACCCGTGTCGCGGGTGATCCCGCCGTGGCGTTCCATATTCCTTTGCAGGCCACGAGCCGAAAGCCGCCAGTTGACGGTCAACGACGTATCGGCATCAATTGCGGACAGTCCTGGGGGCGAATGTGGGGTCAAGAGGGCCGCCTTGAGCAGGAGCTAGCGGTCGCCGCGCGCTCGCTCGCTTGGGCCACAACATCGAGTTCCTGGCGGTGTGTCCTGAAGATATGGAGCCCTGTCGAAGAGTGGCGCACCAAGCTGGCTTCGCCGAGTCATCCGTGGGCCCGGTTCTCTCTTCCCCTGCAAGGTTTATGGCGAAGGCGAGGAGTCTGGATCTGCTGATTGCATTCGAGCTGCATGCGGCAGTACTCGCCGCGGCGGTCAACACTCCGTTACTTGCTCTTGCGTATCGGCCCAAGTGCCTTGATTTCGCGGCGAGTATCGATTGGCAGCCCTATACCCTTCGAACCGATGCAGCCTCCGCCGGACAGATAACCGAGGTGGTCTCAAAAATGTTGTCTGAGTTGCCCTCTCTCCGCCAACGGCTTTGTGAGTCCATGTGCGGCCTGTCGGCTCAATTTGAGAGGTACTGTGCACTCATTGAACCGCTGTTGATGCCAGGAACAAGAAGGGCAGCCGGGTAATCGCATTTAACGGCCGCAGGGTATTATGCGTGTAGCGGAAGGGGCGATTTCCTCTTGCCCCTCGCCCACTTCCGGAGAAGTTGACTTGGCCCACGAACCTCACATGTTGAGGAGTACACGACGGCTTCCACGCTGCGTCTGGAACGCGTAATTCCTTACACGCTGAGGCATGGTCCATTGTTACCCCAATGGCCCAGGCACCCGACACGGTGACGATGGGGCAGAAGGATACCGCTGGGCACAGGAATCTGCGGAGGTTTAAGCCGTTGAAAGATAAGTTGAAGAAGTTCCTGTTCGTTACCTACGACTT
>Ga0315279_10005638_pt1 | contig 16133 bp, 11 predicted proteins | sample YL17G06_20_MG_FD_203694 | JGI IMG/M metagenome (GOLD analysis project Ga0315279, IMG submission 203694) | Sediment microbial communities from Yellowstone Lake, YNP, Wyoming, USA - YL17G06_20 | ecosystem: Environmental > Aquatic > Freshwater > Lake > Sediment | place: USA: Wyoming | collected...
CGTTTTGATCCGAGTCTCCGACAACCTTGGATGTGCCGGCGGCATGAATGTCGGAATTCATTTCGCGTATGAGCTCATGAAAGCGAAGGAGGTCCTTCTCCTGAATAACGATGTCGTCCTCGAGCCGGATTTCCTCGAACAAATGATGTCATTCACCAGGGCGAACCCGGAAATCGCCATCTCTCAGGGGAAGATACTCTTCTACAACGACAGAAAGAGGCTGAACTCTGCGGGCAACATGATGGATAGATTCGGAGGAGTCGATTGCAGAGGATTCGGCGAATTGGACACAGGTCAATATGATGGCCTCATTTCGACGGGCTTCTTCTACGCGTCCGGAGCGGCCATGTTGGTCAGAGACTGCTACCTCAGAAGTTGTGAGGCAGGGTCATATCTAGATTCGACCCTATTCGCATACCATGAGGATCTGGACATATCGTGGTCTGCGCGGATGCTTGGCTACGCAATAGGTTTCTGTCCGAAAGCAGTTTGCTATCATAAGGGCGGAAGATCTCTCAAGGAGGACAGATCGCTCACCGTTGCGTTCTATGTCAAAAGGAACATCTTCAGGGTGCTGCTGAAGAACTACGAGCTACGTAACCTGTTCTTCTCGCTTCCATTGGCAGTCGTCATTGCATCGATATCATCAGGTGCTCATGCGGCAAACCGCAGGAATCTATCGTACTTGGTGGTCTTTGTTCGAGCATTATTGTGGAATCTGCGAAATCTCGACGATACGTTGAGGGAGAGAAGGGTCGTCCAGGCCAGACGAATCAAGCCTGACCGTGCCATCATTCCGTACATGGCTCCAGGTTCAATACTATTGGCCGAGATGGCAAAGAGACTGCGAAAGTTCGGAAGCTCCTCAAAGGGACATGATACTGCGTGAAGATCGGGAAGGGCGCGGTCATCTTCGGGAAATCCGTCGTGAGGGGCCCATCGATAATCGGAGAGAACTGCAAGATCGGACCGAACGCCTATGTCGGACCGTACACCGCGATCGGAGACCGGTGCCAGATCACGACGGCTGAGGTGGACGACGCCATCGTGATGGATGACACAGTCATAGATGTCGAGAGGAAGCTCGTCAGGAGCATGATAGGGAAGGGCTCGAAGATCCTGAACGCGAACGGTCTCCTGCCGAAAGGCGAGAGGCTCGTGGTCGGAGAGAATACGACGCTGTACTTGTGAGCACGTCCTGTGCCAGCAGTCTATTTATAGGATTCATTGCATCTCACGCTCGATGCCGGATATCACGTGGGCGGACGATTTCTTTCCCCTTCTTCTGAGTCCTAACTTCATACCCCTGGACGTGAAGACCGTCTTGGATGTCGGCTGTGGAAGGGGATTGCTGGGGTCGCTGGTCAGGATATTTAGGGAACCAGCAAGAATCGTTGCGATAGATGTCTACGACCCCTATCTCGAATTCGTGAAGAAGATGGGAATGTACAACGAGGTCATGAAGTTGGACCTGTCCAAGAACCCGCTACCATTTGAGGACACGTCCTTCGATCTGGTCATCTGTTTGGAGGTCATAGAGCATCTCAAGAGAGACGAAGGGCTCAGGCTCCTTGACGAGTTGGAGAGGGTTGGGAAGAGGGTCATTATATCCACCCCAGGGTACTTCTTCAAACAGGGAACATATGATGGGAATATCATGCAGGAGCACGTCAGCCTCTACAAAGTGAAAGAGTTCGAGGCTCGAGGCTACAAGGTCTATGGCGCGGGGCCTTTGCTCTTCTTCGGAAGAAGTATCCATGCGTTATCCAGCTGTCTCGCAGGTTTCTCCTACAGTTGCCCGAGGATGGCGAGCGCTCTTGTTGCGGTCAAGAATGTGGCTCACAAGTCGAAGCCGTGAGCCTTTACCAAGTACTGTGAGTGATCGGGGATTATTTCGCAGTCTTACGGATTCTGGCCTTTTCTGTCAGTTCTCAGGTGCCAAAGTGACTCCGTCTCTATTCCCTTTTCCCATAAATCCTTGCGATCAATTGCTCGCCTACTGTTATGCCATGAACCTCTCTTCTGGTCTTTTCTCAGCGGCACAGACAAATCAAGTCCGGGGAACGGTCTGCTTGTTTCTGAGCAAAGCGAGGATTTCTCGGATGTCGTCCCTCAACTTTCCTCTGGAGAGGACCAGCCCGAGCGCCAGGTATATTACAGCGCCCGCCACAATGGCCAACACCAGAGTCGGAAGGGACTCTCCCCATACCTGCGAGATGACTAGCGTCATCGCGCCAACTACTGCCCCAGACGCCAAATAGGGAATAATCTCGTTCGCGGTCTCCCTTCGATCCATGCCGGTCAGCTTGGCGGCTTTATGAACTACGTACAAGAACTTGACGCACTCGAAGACCATGACCGTGGCCGCAACCCCTGTCATACCCAGCTGCGATGCAGCCAGAGTTGCCACGAGTATTTCTGGAACAAGGACTGCCAAAGTAATCTGGTATATCAGCTCCGGCCTCCCCAGGGAAATGAAGACATTAGCCGCCGGGGAGGTCATGGCCATGAAGAAACCGGCTATTGACAGAAGAGAGAGGCTCATTATCCCATCTGTCCATTGGTCTCCAAGCAAGATAGAGATGAACAGGCCGCTCGTCCCCGCCAGGCCCAGGGACACTGGTGCTGCGAACTCAGACACAAATCGAAGGCTGTCGGCGTACGCCTTTCTCAGGGCCATCGGCCTCTCAGTCAGCATCGAATAAGTAGGAAACATCACCGTGTTGATTATGCCCGTCAACCAGGAAGGAGCAGTGATTCCATAGACGGACATTGCATAGTATATGCCCAGACTGGCAGATCCGTTCACCGATCCTACGATGATCTTGTCTGCGCTTGCCTGAATTGACGCCACCAGTCCACCCAAGGCCGTTATTCCTCCGAAGCGAAGCAGTTGGTTTCTGGCGATTCCGTCATAATCATGAATCACGAGTCTCTGTCTCGAAAAGAAGTACATGACCAGTGCTGATAATGCCTGGGCGGCCACGAATGCAACTATCAGTGACCAAAATGATGAGTGCAGAACCGCGAGGGTCAACGACAATCCCGACCACGTGACAGAGCTTGCCACTCTTGCGATGGAGAGTTCTTTGAAGCGAAGGTTCTTGGTGAGCTCGATCTGTGGCGCAAATGCTATCGCTAGGATGATGAGGGAAGTCGAGATGACTATCATTGGCGTCTCGAGGTTCTGGATGTTAAAGAAGTGTGAGAGGGGGCCAGACAGCAAGACTATCATAACGAAGGCAAGGCCCGAAAGCCCCAGTCTCAAGAGGCCTGCGGTTGACACGACCGTGCTCCATTTGTTCTTCGAGTTTATGACGGCGTAGTCAAGACCCATGGTCGTGACCTGGATCGAGAGAGTCACGACGATATTGCACGCTGCGTATATTCCGAAATCGTTCGGGCTGAGAATGGAAGCAAGGATTATCAGGACTACAGTACTCAAACCGACACTCAGGGCCTGTGAGGCTGCTGTCCATCCGAGGTTCGCGGCGGTCCTCTCCCGGAGCCCCATATAGTGACGGACGCACCAAACGAATATGTAATTGTTTGCATGGCAGTCAGATGATGCTACTGGAGGGATGATGTTGTGATGAAGTGGTTCCTCGCCAATATCGTGGTTGACCAAGACCACGGGGTGGCAAGAGACCATGCTGTACTGTGAGCTGATTCTATCCACGCTAAACAGAACTGTGTCTCGTTAACCACAGCTTTGAACGTTGCCGTCTTTATCGCTTTGAAGGGTGCAAAGTGATGACTGAGTCACTGCGCTCAAGAATCCGCAATCTGTCCTGTTCTTCAACGTGCGCCCAGATTCCTTGCCAAGCTCCCTTCAAGTACTCTGCGATTGCAGAAAGTCCTCCGCCAGATGCCAGTCGTGCAAAAATGATTGGCTGGTGTGCAAGAGATAAAATGTATTGAGGTATGCTAGCATTCCTTCGCATAAACCAGAACATGTTGCGAATCTTGAAGAACGTATGTTTGGCAGATTCTCCGTCCAATTCCAGTTTGTGCCAGATGACTGAACCCGGAACGTAGATGGATTTGTATCCTTGAGTCCTTCCCCTAATGCACCAGTCACTCTCTTCCCAATACATGAAGAAACGCGGGTCGAGAACTCCAATCCTTCTTACGGCGTCGCAACTGGTCATTATGCATGATCCCTCAACATAGTCAACGTATCTGGGTACATCATATTGGCCTACGTCCTCCTCTCTGTCACCGATGTGCCTGGCTTCTCCAGTCCACATGTCAATGAGCCCGCCTGCAAAACTGATCATGTTCTTTTTCCCATTGAAATCATGATACAGAACCTTCGGTCCCAGAAAACCAAGGCCGGGCATTTTCTCAGCCGTCGCCACCAGCTCGGTCAGGAATCTCTCATCGACGATGGTATCGTTGTTTAGAATCAGAATATACTTTGGCTTGCCCGTGGCGAGCACGTGTCTTATTCCTACGTTGTTTCCCCCAGAGTACCCGAGGTTCTCTTTGTTGACGATGATCTTCATTCTTCGCTTGACTTCAGCTTTCTCGAATTCGATTTCATTCTGGCGGTTACCTCCGCCTTCTGCTTCCTCTCTTGAGTACTCAAGGACAGAGAACGGTTGAGCACTCCTCATCAGGGTCTCCTTGATCTGGTTAATGGAACCGTCACTCGAGCCGTTGTCAATCATCACTATCTCGAAGTTGCTGTAACTTATCTTCATAAGAGACTCTAGACACTCGCTCGTGTTATTGAAGCCATTCCAGTTCAGGACGAGTATCGCTACCCTTGGCTCATCAGTCGTCATGATGTCACATCGAATGTTCTCATTGAGTCTGTCAAGACCGCATCGTCGTTAGCCCACGGAGAAGGATTGATATTCTCGCACATCAGTAATCGCCGTGATAGGATTTCACATCTTCTCTGCTCGTGATGCTGTGTAGAAATCCTCGATGAAGAGCAAGAATAGCTCCTGCTTCCTCGAATTGTGTGAGAATGCCCGGATGATCAGTTTGTTGTCCTGCTAGCAGGTCCTCCTTGTTAGCACATGAGATCCCGTGCTCCTATTCTCCACCATGTTCACGGTCTCCACCTTCACCCGTGATGGGAGTCCTTGTCCCATAGGCTCTTCAGCTGTCTGCTGCGGCTCTTGCCTCGGATCTTCACCTTCTGACGGGAGGCGACTCGAATCGGGATAGTGTTGGCCGATGTAGGTAACTCCGTAGCCTGGGCGAGAACCACCAAATCCCTGGCTAATGTCCCGAGGATGCCCCAAGGGCGGTAGAAAGGGATATATGCGGCAAATCCATTCAAACGGCCGCATGATTGTCCGGTCGATTGCTCCTCTGAGGATAAGCTTCGCTGGCGGAGGGACTGACATCGTGGAGTACTCGAGGGAGCACGGTGGTGCGGTCATAAGCTCGACCATCAACTACTATTCTCACACGCACCTCAAGCCATCTCCAGGGCCGATTAGGCTAATATCGCTCGATTTCGGTACGGACGACAAGATTGAGCACTTCGCCTACGACGGCAAGAACGATTTGGTCAAGGCCACGTTGAAGATGGTGAGCAAGTCTGAGAACCCCGGAGGTGCTGAGCTGTTCATGCACACGGACGCGCCCCCGGGAAGCGGACTTGGCTCATCGTCAGCGGTTGTAGTGTCGCTCATGGGCGCCCTCAACAACTGGCTCAACCAGTTCATGGGTGACTACGAGGCCGCCGAGCTCGCATATGAGATCGAGAGGAAGGAGCTTGGGATCAAGGGAGGGTACCAGGACCAACTTGCCACGACATTTGGCGGGTTTAACTACATCGAATTCCTCAAGGATGGGCGCGTGGTCGTTAACCCTCTCCGGCTTGGTCAGGACACAATCAAGGAGCTCGAATGCCATCTTCTGTTGTGCTACACGGGCACGACCAGGAAGTCCGCGAACATCATCGACCGGCAGATAAAAGACTTCAAGGACGGGAGGAACGTCGAGGCCCTGCACCAGCAGAAGAAAATGGCCTTCGAGATGAAGAACACGCTCCTCAAGTCCGACTTGGACGAGTTCGGTCTGATGCTGGACGAGGCCTGGCAGTCGAAGAAGGACATGGCCAAGGGGATCACCACGCCCGAGATTGACAAGCTCTACGATGCCGCCAAAGCCACAGGCGCCTTAGGGGGCAAGATACTCGGAGCCGGAGGGGGCGGATACCTGCTTCTTTGTTGCGATTACAGGAAGAGACATGAGGTAGCGAGAACCATGCACTCCATGGGTGCAGAGCCGAGGCCGTTCTCGTTCGTTAAGGATGGCCTGACTGTTTGGAGGACCACGAATGAACTCTGAGCGTGCGGCGAAGCTTGTTGATGAGAGCCTCAAGGAGAGCACAGACGCGATATGGTCAATGGACATATCGAAGATCACCGAAATTGCGCAGAAGATTGTGAAATGTTACAGGAAGGGCGGGAAGGTCATGCTCTGCGGGAACGGTGGAAGTGCGTCGCAGGCGCAGCATCTCGCAGCGGAGCTCGTATCCAAGTTTAGGCTTAAGAGGCCAGCCCTTAGCGCGTTGGCCCTCACTGCCGACACCTCCATTCTTACTGCCCAGGCGAACGATATCGGCTTCGAGACAGTGTTTGAGAGACAGGTCGAGGCGCACGGTAGAAAAGGCGATGTGCTTGTCGGCCTGAGCACAAGCGGCATGTCCGAGAACGTCGTGAAGGCGTTCCTGCTGGCTAGGAAGAACGGCCTCACCACGGTGGCATTCGTTGGGGATGACATGAAGAGCAGGCTTGCCCGCGTGGCCGACGACGTGCTATTTGTGCAGAGCGACGACACGCCCCGCATTCAGGAAGCGCATATCGTTGCCGGTCACATAATCTGCGACCTCGTTGAGGCGGAGCTAGCAGGTCCCGCGAAGACGCGAACTCGTCTCGGGCCCTCTCTTGTTTCACGTGCAAGTTGACATATTGCCGTGCATTCTCGGAGAGTGGACCGATGCGAGTGATCATTCTTGGGGTGATGCTCGACCGCCAGATGAATCTGGCCAAGGCGCTTTCCAGGAAGGATGAAGTGGCTGTCGCGGTGCCCCCGTTTGAATTGTCCGGGGTCGTTCAGTCGGCCGAGGGGGAATTCGAGCTGTGTCCTTTTGGATGGTGGTCGTCTACATCTCATCTAGCAGTCTTTCTACTCGTTCTCAGGACTTGGAAGAGGTTCCGGAAATTCGACCCAGTCGTCGTCCACGTCGAGCTCGGAGGCAGCATAATCTATTTTGCGTTCCTTCTTTGTTCGCGGCGGTATTCTCTTGCGGCTACCTTCCAGGATGTCAGCCTTCAAACAGGCGAGCGATTTTTCTCGTTTCGAGATTGCTCGAAATGTTGTGAGGTCAGCTAGCGCGTTTCCTTTCTTCCTTGGATCGCCTTCGATACTTTTTAGACAGGGCAGGGATTCCTTCGGGCCTCGTGGTTGAGGCTCTAGGGTTCGTACTTTCTCTACGACGTGAGGCAGAGGTTGTCCGCGGTCCTGGGGCAGATAGGAGCGAAGTGAAAGATGGCTCCGCAAAGGCGGCTGATAGGGGTGTTCGGGAGGTCCACGGATATGGTCAATCCGAACATTGAGAAAGGGGGCGACCTGAGCCTGATGACGAGACTCAACCCAGTGCGCGTGTGGCCAGACGGTCGCTTCGGGTTCATCGGGCTCTTGGTTGCCATCTTCCTGTTTACGGGGCTGGCGCAGACGTCGTCGTCGGATGCGACGATAACCTCCATCAACCTGCCATAGGAGGCAGCTGGTCGATCGAGGTCCTTGCGCTGAATTGGTGCTATTACGAGCTGGAGAACCTGTTGGTACCCGTGGCCGGGAGTAGATCTCTAGCGACCTACTTCAAGTGGTTACTGGTCGTAGGCTTCGGGATAGCCGCGGTTATGCAGGGCATTCTATCTAAGTCACTCATGGCTCGTCGGTTCCTTCACCTTCGCGCCCAGCGCATTCACCCAGTGCACCATCTCGCCGTCCATCAGCTGGTCGCCGACTTCGAATAATCTTGAGAGGGCGAGATAGTGCTTCTTCTTGGTCGAGGTGTCCGTTCTCTGAAAACCTACTTATCTTCCAACACGCCTAGCGTATGCTGTCAGGGACAAGATTCAGTGAAGACTCTGATTATATCTACTGATGGTCAGATTTGGGGCTTCTCAGGTACTTCCTCAACTGTAAATGAGCTTCTGAGCTACTTCGCTGGCAAAGGGGAGGTCGTGGTCCTCTCCCCCATGATAAAGGAACAGGAATCGCAAGACGCGAGAAGTACTGGCTCTGCTTCAATCGTTTCCAGGACTTACACATTCAGAAGGCTTGTCGGACCTGTAGACTTCTCACCTTCATTTGTGTTGTCTTTGCGCCATGTGCTTTCCACGGAAAGGCCTGATCTCGTTTTGACCTATTTTCTTTCTGGCATCATTGTGATATCCATTCTTGTGCCGAGCACCAGCAAACTTGTATATCTTGCAAATGTTCTTGAGCATGATTACAGGAGAAAGCTGAGAAAGGATGAATTGAGACTGCTACCAATGCGTTTCAATGATTTCATCGAGAGACTTGCGTTATCGAAGTGCGATCATGTTCTCTCGGTCTCAGAAGAGGAGAAGTCGCAAATCTCCTCTGTTTATGATGTGTCACCTCAGAAAGTGACTGTTGTCCAACCAGGAAAGCGCAATTTCTTCCAGAAACCATCGTGTGACAAAGAGGTTGTGCGGAGCATCCTAAGTCTGCCATTGAAAACCCCCCTTGCATTATTCCATGGTGGGACACGTCATTCTCCAAATCGCACCGCAGTCGATAGAATAAGGTGTCACATCGCTCCGAAGGTGCGGAGAATCATGCCTGGTATGCGTTTTGTCCTTGCTGGATATGGGATGCCTACATTCGTAGAGGATAATGTTATCTCCTTGGGTTTTGTCGATGATTTGGCGGCTTTGATCGATTCAGTTGATGTAGCCGTTATGCCAATCACGGTGGGTTCTGGTGTGCGGATCAAGATGATAGACTACATGAGTAGAGGTGTCCCAGTTGTGGCTACATCCGAATCACTAGAGGGGGCTAATTGCCGGGATGGCATAGATGTCGTTGTTGCCGAGACCGATGAGGAGTTCGCTAGTGCTATCGTAGGATTGTTGACAGACCGGAACAAGGCGAATTACATTGGTGAGAACGGAAGGAAGTATGCAAACGAGCACTTCTCGCCCGAAGTCTTTGAGAGATCGATGGGCAAGATGATTCGCAGTCTCTTCTCCGAGGAACCTCCCGTCATCTGATGGCTGGGGGAGTAACTTATCTTCAAAGCATCGGCGTTGTGTCATTAGCTGCATGGGGTGCCGCCCTCAAGTGTGAGAATTGTCATCTCAAGGCGCTATAGCATTGCGCAATTGTGTCATGGAAGGATGAATTCATGATTTGTCACCATGAATGTCGTGTCCATCCACAGTAACGACAGGGAAGGATACACATGATCTATTGAGATTGAGAACCACAGAACCAACCATGAAGCATTACTGGTTTTCTATGTTCATGACTTGGTCCTCTAGCTACTCTGCAAAACCCTCTATAGGCGACACTCTCGAAAGACAGAAACGTCGGCGCGGCATAGCGACTTCTGGGAGCCAGTTATCTCGGTGAGGGTCATCACTGGCTCCAAGAATGGGACGACCCCGTGCCGTGGGATGGGGGGAAAGCGAACCGATAGATACTGGTTCACATCGAACGATGCCAGAAAAGGGTCATGAAGTGGGTTAGGTACCCGCTTCGGGGCTCGAGATGCGTCAACTACCTGTACACAGACCGCCATGGTGTAGTCCTTCCGGCGGAGCGCTAGCATTTCAGGAAGTCGTACAAGGATTCCTCCTTCTGTTTGGTTGTTGGGCGACTTCTATCCTAGTACCTAAGATATAAGGACTGCCTGTGAGCCTGTTTCCGTCGTCTACAAGAGTTGGAGGGAGGTTAGCTCCGGCCTCAGTTAAGGAAAAGTGGAAAGGGTTCGAGCCTCACGGTTGCCTACATGCCTGAGGCAGAGGACCAGTTCATCATAGCATACGGGAAGTCTCTCAGTTCTTGCGTGAGACAAAGACATACGAATCCACAATGCCATGTTCCAGGTCCTCCGGCTGTGAAAAAGAGACCGTAGTGTCGAATCTGCTCTCATCAAGCTCATCTAGAAAGTCTGTGCCGAATGTGCGGTATGCAAGCATCTTTCCGTGATACTCAGGTTCGGTCAAAAAGACGTCTGTTTCTCCAGATGTGTCGACTCTGGCCAAAGTCGGCTCGTCAAACCAACAAGGTACTGTGAATATGTGATGGCCACCTTGTTTCAGCACTCTGCGTATCTCAACAAGCGCTTTCCTGTAATCTCTGACATGCTCCAGCACATCTTCGGTAACCACAAGATCGAAATAGTCATTCGGAAAGTGAAGGTTCTGGATGTCCTCACAATATCCCCGTTCTTCAACCCTTGTTCCGGGGATGACATCGGGGAAGTACTCCGAATAGAAGAAGCGGTCAGAGCTTGCCATCGACCGAGTGAAAGAGTCCTTCCAACCCGTGTTCAGTACTCTGAACTGTCTAAGCTTCTCGCTCCTCTTGATGCTATTGGCGTCGGGGTCATAGACTCTCAAGATCTCTTTGGCAACGTGCCTTTTCCTTGAGGAGCTTCCGCAGAAAAGACAGTTGTTCGAATTCCTTATGGTCGATATGTCAGGACACAAGAAGACAGTGCCTCTTCCGCAGATATTGCAGAATCCGAACTCCATCCGTCTGGAGCGCCTGTCTGGTGAAACCATCCTGGCAAGAAAACATGCCTGTTGGACCAAAACTGGAGTGCCTTTCCTTTCTCTGACATCCGCCACAGAGCGGCAAACACGCTGAGAGTATATTAATGGAGTGCGAGAAAATGATAATGGGTCCAGCTCAGACCCAAAATAAGAAAGAGGTTCTTCCCGAGACTTCTATGCCGATTGACTGGTCGTTTCTTGACGAATGACAGGCCTATGGCACCCGTATCTCTCAATTGAATCCGTCAGTGATCTAGCTACTTCTTCAACCCACTGAGCCTCGACCGCCAGCTATTTCTAATACTATTGATGACAAAGCTAACATCCTTGTGTCTGACAATGTGACGAATTGCAGTGATCGGGGACCCGCCAAGAATCATAGAGCCACCCGCAAACAGATAGTATGAGGTGAATGGAATGATGAAAAGAACAGGCGGAAAGTGCTTGCGCGACACGCCCCAAATATACTTGTAGTACCCGACTCCCATATTCTGGTTAATTTGTCTCTGTGTTTCGGGATAGTCCTTTAGCTTGGCTCGGGATCTTCCAGACTTGTGCCAGATCTTCGAAGTGGGGACGTAGACTATTCTGTACCCATGACGCTTTACTCGAATGCAGAAGTCATACTCTTCCGCACCGAAGAAGAAGTCAGGGTCAAGAAGACCAACTCTCTCAATGACTTCTCTTTTTATCAGCATTGAATTTGCGTGGACGTAGTCCCGATCTTTGAGACAGTCGAACTGGCCGGTGTCTTCCTCGAAGCCCAGTGCCACATTCTTCATGAACATCAGCCACCACCACGCGTATCCACCAACTGATTCCACTCGATTGGAGGCATAGTAGTATATTTTCGAGCCAACAACACCGATTGACGGGTCTTTTGCAGCGCCAACTAGCTCAGTCAGGAACTGGGGGTCCACGATTGTGTCATTGTTGAGAAGCAGACAGAAATCACTTCCTTTCTTGAGTGCTTGCCGGATTCCTACGTTATTGCCTTCTGGGAATCCGAGGTTCTCGTCGTTTGGGATTATCAAGGCCTCGCTGCCATATTCTGAGGAAAGGAGTCTGGCATCATCTCCTTCTGATCCGTTGTCCACCACGATGATGTCGTAGTTTGGGTAGGTCACGTTCTTCAACGATTCGAGGCATTCCCTTGTGTCATCGATTGAATTCCAGTTGAGAATGATTATTGATACTCTCGGCCAGTCCGTCGCCATCTCCTCTTCTTTTTTCATCCTTGTCGTCATCGGTTCACCAATCGTAAATACGATAATGGTAATTGGGCACTCACAATTCTGGCATAAACGAATGACTTCTCATATAGTTTCTCCTCGCCCATCCCTACCCTCTCAAGACACAGTTGACAACTTCAACATGCGCGGCCGCAGTTTGACGAGTTCCGCGCGAACGAGGTCGGTGAGGATCCTGATCCTGAACATGCTGGCGGTGGCGGGCGAGGAGGTCAAGCAAGAACTTACTGCGATGGCGGGCTAATTACGTGTCACAGCAAACCATGGCGACAATGCGATGCATTTAGATTCCGATGCCCGTGACTTCACTGACCTTTGCCCTAGTGATAGGGCGAGTTCGCATGTTCGGCGTGCAAATAGATTCGCCGTCAGCGAGTCATAACTATCGTCGAGGAATTATCAGCGAGACACGGGAAGAACAATCGTGCTCATGGTGATTGCGCAGAGATTCCGACCATCATCAAAGACAATTTGTGATTCAGTATATAGCGATGTCGCATCTGCGACTCTCACTGCAATCGGATTTGTGAATTTACCATGATAGTCCCCGTCTATCACGGAGCAACCTGGTGATTCGAATTCAGCGAATCTGAACAGCACGAAGGAGCCTCTTTGTGTGACTGAAATGTTATACTCAAAGGCAGTCAGGGTCGAGACCTCAACCCCTTCGTAAGCTAGGTACGTTGAAACTGGAGAATCAGAACATACAGTGAGGCCATTAGCCATCATGCGAGCGAAATCCATTGCTCGCATATCCGATTCCATAAAATAGGTCTTGGATCGAAGAGAGTTTCCTCCAACCCATGGGTGGTCCATGTCATTCACGCTACTCCCGATTGCCGTGAAGACAATGATGACCATAATCGCAGCAACTCCCATCCTCCTCCTCGACTTCTCTTTCGCGAAGCGCGATATACCCACGGCTGTCGCGACAAGGACCACTGGCTCTGTGAATTGCGCGATACGCCAAAGGGCGAAATTCCCATTAGCCGCAGGCGAGAGGCTGAGTGGGTTTGGGAAGTAAATGATCGAGGCCGCCCCGAGAAATGCGAGTAAACCGATTCTCATTCCTGAAGGTTTCGTTCCTGGCTTTACAAGAATAAGCCCGACTCCAATCGCCATGAAGAAAATCACAAGGGAGATCCCGGAATTCCTGATGGCGCTGATCAGCAGGTAAGATAAAGTCAGGGGTCCTTGACTGTTGATTCTGTCGAGAACTGATGGGCCTTCTAAGGTGAAGGCCAATCCCCGCACTGCGACTTGGTAGAATGCAAACGAAACAAGCGCGAAATACGAGACGTAGAATATGGTGAAGAGAACGCCCGTTTGCTTTGATAGGTCTCTACTACGCCTGCTGTTCAATCGGGCTGCAAAGAACCCTGCCATAACGACTCCAGCGACTGCAAATGGAATCGTCACTTGATGTGTGAATGTCGCTGAGCTAATGAACAACAGGATTGGAATGCCCAAGACGAGAGGTCTGCTTGGTGCCAGTGCACACATTACTAGCATAAGCGCGAGAAAAAACACCAACCCCTGGGGCAGAGCATCTGCATAGAACCGAATTGTCAGCGAACCGAAAGGCACTATCAATGCCGAATACAAAGGTATTGGCTGCTCGAATCCTATTCGTTGGGCAATTTTGTATACTGCGAAAGGGGAAGCGAAAGCAACCGTCACAAAGGGCCAATACAGGGAATCCAAAGTCAGTCCTATGCCAGAGATTTCCTTGACAATCGCGGCAATGATATGCATCAATGGGTAAAACTCATAACTCCCCATCTCTGGCTGCAATCTCCCAGTAGCAGAAATCAAGTCGACGAAATACGAATGAACGATCGAATCTCCACCGCCGAAATAGTAATTGTAACAGAAAGCCTTGCTTGAGATCACATTCGACAACAGTAATCCAATCTCCACCAATACCACAAATGACAGCCGCTGAGATGTCCTCGTGACTCGCACGGCCTGCCAGCAGACTAGCAACAATGAGGCAAATATCAGAGTGTAGTAGGCAGCGTTCCGGTCCTCGTCCAGTCTAATGACCGCAAGAGAGATTAGCTGCAACGACAGGAAAAGAGCCACGACAGACCAGTAGTGGCGCTCGAATCTGAATTCCAAGCTCGTAGGTGTCTGCTTGATTACATCCCGAGAACTCGATTCTCCCGGAAACAGGACAAGTGCAGCAAAGATGGGAATCACCAAGTAGAACCCTTGCAGTGCCGATTCTCTCAGTGTTGGCGAGTACAACGCAAGAGAGTATCCTGCGAGTCCCATAAGCAGCAGAGATGTCCTTGCCTTGGTCATTTCACAATCTTCCGGGGAATTTGAAACTGCCGTCCATCATGTGAACGAGATTATATATAACGTACACTCAGCAGATTCAGCTTCAGTAGCTGGTGAATTCGGGCCTCAACACGGCCAGCTCTCCATACCAATGTTAGTTCTTCCGAAGGGTCAGAAACCGTTCCGCCTGTGCCGGTGTTTGCGCCAACATGACACGCAAGGATGGGATGGCGGGGGTCCCGAAGAGTTCCGGGAAAAGATGCGCTTTTAGGACAAACAACCATTGCCCTCGAAACCCGTGGCGAGGGGCTCCGCGGACAAGATCAGCGAGGCCGCGATGGCGGGCCAGTTATGTGTCACGGCATCTGATAGGGGAGAAGTCGTAACTGACAAATGCTATCCGCACATATTACACTCTGCCTGGTTATGGATGTATATTCTTTGACGCCCACGTGTTGGCCCGCCGTCTGTTGACCAGCTCACGGTACAATTCGAGATGGGCATCTCTATTCGGTTCGATCGAATATCCGATCGCCCTCGCCTTTAGGTGTGTCGCCATTTCGGCGCGCCCCGCTTCATTTTGCAGCAACGAAATTGCTGCATCTGCGATTGTTTCCGGATTATGGTCTGGGATCAGTATGCCTCCTTTACCGTGATCGATCAGATCACCCGCAATTCCAACATCTGTGGACACAACGGGCAATCCGAAGAACGATGCTTCAAGCAAGCCAAACCCGAAATTGTCATAGCTCGACGCGTAGAGGTATATGTCAGCAGAAGAATACAACTGCCAGAGATCCCGTCCGTACACGCCCCCCAGCAACATCACGTGATTCTTCAACTGGGGGTCCGACTCGAGTGAGGAGACTTCCTTGAAATAGGCTCTCTCTGCCTTGTCCTGGCTGTAGCTAATGGGGTCGCCGGCGACGTAGAGAATCGCCTTCGGGTAAGTCCTAACTATATGCCTCATGCTATTCATCAAAGCCGTGATGTTGCGGTGCGGCGTTATGCGGCTGACTGTTAGCAACGCCGGCTTCCCCTGAAGGCTGGCTCTCTCAAAATGCTCCGTGGGGAACTTCATTCCATGCGGTATCAATCTGATTTTGCTAGGGGACACGCCAAGTGATGACGCATCGCTTGCCTCGGATTCGGAGCTCGTGATGACTGCTCCAGCAACCCTTAGAACTGTCCTCTGGCTGACCAGATCGTACATTTCAGCCAATGCCGGGATGCTCGAATCAACGTTCCTGTAACGACCGCCTCGTAGACTTCCCCTCGGAGTTAGCACGAATGGGATTCCGTTTAGCAGAGATGCGGCGGCAGCAATGTCCGTAACCGGATTTCGGTATCCCTGGGCGTGCACGACATCTGGATCCTCATTTCTTATGGTGCGGGCCATGCCCTTAAGCACTCTCAGGAATCCAAAGCCCATAGATTTGAGTTCAATGACCCTGATTCCTTCGTATGAGGTGCGGTCATACTGTCCGCCACCTTGGGCTTCCTCGCACAAAATCAAGACGTCTTGACCCGCCTCGGCCAAAGACTGAGAGAGATAGCTAATGTGCCTTGACGGTCCCGTCGTTCTCGGGCTGCGATATCGTTGGTCAATCAGGCAGATTTTCATAGGAGCATCCCTGATGGAATTCACTAGATTCGATCCGCGCAACGAAAGTAGAGCCGTTCATATCTGTCCGCTATCTTCTTCCAATTGAGTTCTTTTCTTATGTATTCGCCGCCTTGAAGAGCGAGCTGCTTGTACGTATCCAGATCGTCCAAAATCCTTACGATCGCTTCCTCTAATGCAGGAGTGTTT
>Ga0315279_10005639_pt1 | contig 16123 bp, 14 predicted proteins | sample YL17G06_20_MG_FD_203694 | JGI IMG/M metagenome (GOLD analysis project Ga0315279, IMG submission 203694) | Sediment microbial communities from Yellowstone Lake, YNP, Wyoming, USA - YL17G06_20 | ecosystem: Environmental > Aquatic > Freshwater > Lake > Sediment | place: USA: Wyoming | collected...
AAAAAGGAGTGGTAGAGATAGCGATAAAAGGTGAGACGTTAAGAGAATTACTCGTCGAATTATCAGACCAATATAAGAGAGTGAATGTCGATTTTGAGCCGGTCAATTCCAGAACGAATGACGTTGACTTTGATTATGAGATTCTGGTGAATGGTAAGAAATATGTCGGTTTAACCCAGGGCCTTGACACAAAGTTAAGAAAAGGTAATGAAGTGGCAATTAAGATGAACTGGCGCTGGGACGGTTAATGTCCTCGGAGGAAGAGGTGTTGAACCAAAGAGAAAGGATCCGATACCAACGTCAGTTGATCATTCCGGAGTTCGGAGAAGAGGGTCAAAGAAGACTAAAGGATTCCAATGTCATTATCACAGGCATAGGTGGACTGGGCTGTGCTTCGGCCACCTATTTCGTTGCTGCTGGCGTTGGAAGGTTGCTTAGGTTTAATGGCAACGATATGAAGTTCCAGATTGACGATATAAAAAGAAACGAGAGTTGTAAGGTATGTTCTCCAGGGCTCTTCAACTAACAAGAGACCTACACATTAAAGAACAATCCATCTTAGGAGATTGGACTAAAACGGCCTATCACAATCAATTTTGGTTTCAAAGTGCTTGGAGGAGAAGTCTATGAAAGGTCTTGAGGAACTCTTAGGGGAGTGGGAAAACAAGACGCTTGCGGATCTTTTTGATCAGGCGGTGATGAAATATAGTAAAGACGAAGCTATGGTATTCAACAAGGAAAGGGTTACCTATCGTGAGATGGATCGAAGAGTAACCGATTTTGCGAAAGGTCTCCTGAAGTTGGGCATAAGGAAGGGAGATAAGGTTGGCATCTGGTTGAGTAACAGGCCAGAATGGGCCATTGCAGAATTTGCCGTCGCTAAGATTGCAGCAGTAATGGTCCCTTTAAGTACAAGATTTAAGGCTTTCGATTTGGAGTATATCTTAAAACAATCGGATTCAACGACACTCATTATGATGGATGTTTTTCTGAAAAACAAGTACTTACAGGTGATTGAAGAGATTTGTCCGGAGCTGAGGAGTGCAAAACCGGGGGAATTGAATTCGAAAAGGTTGCCTTTACTGAAAAATGTGATTTGCTTAAGTGAGAAAAAATGCCCGGGGATGTTTGACTTTCAAGATATAATGAGAGGGGGTGAAGATCCATCTTTAGACGGCCCATTGAAAAAAATTCGGTCTACTTTGAAGTCAAGTGATATCATCAATATTCCCTATACTTCTGGAACGACTGGATTTCCGAAAGGAGTAATGACTACACATGAACAATATTTAGGTGAAATAATAGCTTTTCGTGACCGACTCACCATTAAAGAAAGGGATAGATTCTTAGCCGCTCCCCCTTTTTTTGCGAACTTTGGAAATTATTTTGGTATTTTACTTCCGACACTGGTTGGAGGTTGCTCAATCCCTGTCGAGTTTTTCGACCCGGAAGAATGTTTGAGATTGATCGAGAACGAAAAGATTACCCACTTTACCGGAACTCCGACGATGTATTTAGATATTTTGAACCATCCGAATTTCGCAAAATATAATCTCAGTTCCCTGCGAACGGGAATGACTGGCGCATCGCCTGCATCTGTTCAGATGATCAATGACGTTCGTTCGAAAATGGGAATCAAGACGATATGCAATGGTTACGGCATGACTGAAAATAGTGGGGCCACTACGATGACCTGTGGAGCCGATTCCGCTGAGGTAATGGCTAAAACCACCGGGAAGCCTCTTCCAGGGGTTAAAATCAAAATCGTCGACCTAAAAACAAAGAGGGATCTGTCCAAGAACCAGATTGGAGAGCTGTGCACCCGTGGGTGGATTGTCATGAAGGGCTATTACAAAATGGAAGATGAAACGGCGAAGTGCTTCGATGAGAATGGCTGGTTTCACACCACTGATCTTGGATACATTGATGATGAGGATAATTTTGTTATAACCGGCAGGATCAAAGATATGTTTATCTCCGGCGGGACGAATGTATACCCGGCAGAGGTGGAGAATTTTTTGTACACATTTCCAAAGATACACCAGGTCGCTGTCGTCGGCGTTCCGGATGAAAGGATGGGAGAAAGGGGAATGGCATTTGTTATTTTAAAAGAGGGTCAACCGAGCAACGAAAAAGAGATATTGGATTTTTGCAAGGATAAGATTGCCAACTACAAAATTCCAAAATATGTCAAATTTGTTAACGAAATACCTATGGCCGGCGTTGGAAAGGTTCAAAAGTTCAAATTACAGGAGTCGGCTCTCGAAGAATTAAAGAAGAGGAAGATGGGTTAAGACTGTGTGATCATTTGATCATGGGAGAGGATAGATTGAATTTATTTTGTGGTTGTGAAAATGAGGAGGGTTGAGCCATGAGAACTCTTTTTGTCGGGGCTGGAGCCATCGGCTCCTTAGTGGGTGCCTACATGGCGAAAGGTGGAGCAGAGGTGACCCTGCTCGATATCGCCGATCATATCCATACCATCGCAAAAGAAGGGCTGAAGGTTCGTACAATCGGAGGGGATTCCTTTGAGGTGAAGGTGAAAGCAGTTTCTGACGCTAAGACGATTGACGATATCGATCTTTTAATTCTGACAGTGAAAACTTTTCATACGGAATCAGCCTTGGCCTCCGTGGCCCATCTAAAAAACAGAATATTGCTCTCCCTATCCATTCAGAATGGTGTTGAAAAAGAAGATCATCTCACTCGTTTTTTTGGAAAAGAGAAAGTCGTAGGAGCCATGTGTCTTGAAGGGGCTACACGTTTAGGGCCAGCGGAAATCCTGCATACCATGTCTGGTATCACCTATGTGGGTGAGTTAGATGGGAGGGAGACGGACCGTGTCAAAACAGTTTGCCAACTCTTTACGGCAGGTGGGTTGAAGGCTGAAGTGACCCCGCATATCCTCGCGGCGGACTGGGCAAAGTGGATCAATTTCGCTGCCGCCTCAGCCGTCTGCAGCCTGACCCGGTTGGAATATTTTAAGATTTTGAAGAACAAGGAATTGGCCTTATTGTTTGCGCAAATCTACCGTGAATATGCACAGCTGGCCAAAGCAAAGGGTATAGAAGTGAGGGACTATCCGGGTTTTGAGGTGAAGACAATCTCAGAGGCCGATCTTTCGGGGGCGATGAAGATCCTCCAAGCCAGAGGAGAAGGGCTGGAGGCCAGGGGCATGACAAAGGTCAAACCCTCCCTTTGTCAGGATGTGGAGGGTGGAAGGAAAACAGAATACGAAGCTATCTTTGGCTATGCGGTTCGAGAGGCTGAAAAAAAGGGAATAGAAATGCCTTTGACCCGCCATATATACCAATTCCTCAAAGGGATCGATGAAATACTTGGATAGTACTTCGAGCACCTTGGCAAGAAGGCTTAGGGCTGGGGTCGTTTTTCAAATAAACCACCGAGGGATAAAGCTCATTTAGAATTCAAATAGAATTCAAATCATTTTTTAAGGAGGTGGGTTATGAAGATTCAGAGGCTCAGTACAGTCAGCTACAAATTTTTCTCCCCAAAAGGAAAAGTAGTGATGGTCGATCCCTAGTTGACCAATGATCCCCTATGGCCTTTAACCGAAAGATCGAATGAGAAGTTGAAAGAGATCGATGTGGTGGCCATCACCCATGCCCACTTCGATCATGCTTCCGGGGTCAATGAAATTGTACAGCAGAACGAGAATGTTTTTGTCATCGCCCAATTCGAGTATGCCTTTTCCCTTCAGGGCCGAGGGGTAAAGAATGTGATTCCGACCAACTTCGGTACCACCGTCGATTTTCAAGGGATCAAGTTCTCCATGGTCTCAGCCTCCCATACCAGCACTGAGATGGACCAGAAGGGAAAACCCGAAGTGGTTGGAACGGCTGCTGGGTACGTCATCGAATTTGAAAATGGACAAAAAGTTTATGTGAGTGGAGATACAGGACTGACGGCAGATATGAAATTTGTGGTCGCGGATTATTTTAAACCTCAGATCGCCATTCTTCCCGTCATTGGGCTTTTTATGATGGAGCCTGAACAGGCTGCCTACGCTGCTAACGCCATCGGCTCCCAGTACGTGATCCCTTCACATGATTTTCCAAAACAGCCCTCTGATGCAGCCAATCCTGAGGCATACAAGGAGTTTATCAAACAATTTCCTGTTCAGGATACTTACAAGAAGGTGGAGATATTCATGGAGATTATGAAGAAGAATTATCCTCACATTAAAACCGTTTATATTCCTATAGGCGGGACTGCGGAGATTGGATGAGACTTATCTCTCAGATCGCCCACCAAATCTATTTTTCAAAAGGAGGTAAAAATGGGTAAAACAGCAGTTGAAGATAAGAAAGAAAAAACATCCGAAGGTCGGGCCTTGCTTTCTGGTAATGAGGCGTTCGCAAGGGGAGCTTATGAAGCTGGTGTGGTTCTTGCTGCCTCCTACCCGGGCACCCCAGCCTCTGAAATTTTACAAAACGCAGCTCAATATAAAGAAATTATTGCAGATTGGGCAACGAACGAAAAGACAGCCTTTGAAATTTGTATTGGAGCAGCAATGGCCGGGGCAAGGACCATGGCATCCATGAAACAACCTGGCGTCAGCATAGCCCTGGATGCTCTCATCAATTGGTCGCATACCGGGACGCCAGGGGGGTTTGTATTGGTGGTTTGTGACGATCCGGGGCAGCACAGTTCTCAAACAGAGGACGATACTCGCATGTATGCTAAATTGGCAAGGGTTCCGTGTTTAGATCCAAGCGATAGTATGGAAGCAAAGGAGTTCGTAGGCGAGGCTCTGGCTATCAGTGAGCAATTTGATACGCCCGTGATTGTGAAGGGCACAACACGGATTGCCCATTCTAAGACGATCGTGGATTTATACTCTCGCAAAGAGTACCCCATTAAAGGATTTGAGAGAAATCCAAATAAGTATGTGGTGGTACCGGGTCGGGCTGTTTTCAGAGAAACCGAAGTCATTAAGAGACTATCCGCACTCAGAGAATATGTGGAAACGTCTCCCCTTAACCGGGTTGAATTGAATAGCAAAGAGGTCGGGATTATCACTTCTGGGATTGCTTATTACCATGCAAAACGTGTCATTCCTGAAGCAAGTTATCTGAAACTGGGGATATCATTTCCCCTTCCAGAGAAGATGGTCAAGGACTTTGCCTCCAAAGTGAAAAAGTTAGTTGTCATTGAAGAAACCCGTCCTTTTTTTGAAGAGGAAATAAAAATTATGGGTAAAAGGGATTTCATCGGCATGGATTTTTTTAAAGTTCAGGGGGAATTGGATCCGGATGCTATTCGAGAAGGCTTGAAAAAGGCCGGAATTCAAATGGAACAACCCATGCCGGTGGTTCCTGAGAAAATTGATGCCCCACCTCGTCCTCCGGTCATGTGCCCTGGATGCCCTCATAGAGGGATTTTTCTAGCATTCAAGAAAATCGACGCTAATGTGTATTCAGATATTGGTTGCTACACGCTGGCCTTTGCTCCTCCCATCAGCGCTATCCATACATCAATTTGTATGGGAGCAAGCATCGGGAATGCTGTGGGGATGGCCAAAGTTCGAGGGAGCGATAAACCGATTATAGCAGCGATTGGGGACTCAACCTTTCTTCATTCGGGAATGACGCCCCTGTTGGATGCGGTCTATTGTCAGGCAAATATTACGATTGTAATACTGGACAATGGAATCGTTGCAATGACAGGAGGCCAGCCAACTGCAGAGAGTGGCTTCAGAGCGAACGGTTCCCCAACTGTAAGGGTAGATTTGGATAAGCTCGTTGAAGGAATCGGGGTAAAATATGTAAAACGTGTGGATCCTTATAATACTAAAGAATGTATAAAGGTTCTTAAAGAGGCCATTGCTTTTGAGGGACCGGCTGTCGTTTTAACGAATCGTCCCTGCGTTCTAATGCCAAAAAGGATTAAGGATAAACCTTATATTGTTCTTGAAGAGAAATGCAATGGATGCGGCGTCTGTATGACTACAGGTTGCCCGGCAATCGAAGTGACCGATGAAGTGGCCAAGAAATCTAAGAAGGGAGAGAGGATGAGGAGTATTAATACCGCCCTTTGTATAGGATGTTCTGTGTGTAGTCAGTTCTGTCCAACGGATGCAATCCAATTGATGGAAAATTAATCAAAAAGGGGTGCCTAAAATGAAAGAGGAAGCGACAAATGTTTTGGTGGTGGGTGTAGGAGGTCAGGGTGCTGTCATGGCAACAGAACTTATCAGCGAGGTAGCCATGAATGCTGGCTATGACGTAAAAAAATCTGAGGTCCACGGTATGGCGCAACGGGGGGGCGTCATCGCAAGTCATGCTCGATACGGCAAAAATATTACTTCCCCTATGATCGGAAAAGGTGAAGCCGACTATATTCTGGCTTTCGAGGTAGTCGAAGCCTTGCGAAGTATTGAATATCTCAAACCGGAGGGCACTGTTATCGTCAATGAACAGAAAATTGTACCCCCTATTGCCCATTTCTTGAAGATTGAATACCCGGATAATATTAAAGAGAAGTTGGAGGATGGGAAACGCAAAGTAATAAGTTTAGACGCTTACAGAAAGGCAACAGAGCTTGGAAGTGATCTATTAGTCAATACCCTGCTGCTGGGTGTACTCTCCAAACAGCTCGGACTTCCAGAGAAAACATGGAGAGAGGTGCTGGTCAAGCGTTTTGGAAAAAAGATGCTCGACCTCAACCTGAAAGCCTTTGAAGCCGGAAGAGCTATTTAGAATTTGTCCAAGTTCTTTGTTGGTGCAGAGATCTTTTCGATGACGGGCAGGTGTTACAGAAATGGCCTAACGGAAAGCCTATTCGAGGCATTCATTTGCTTAAGACATTAAATTATATAAATTGGCATGGCTCTCGAGTGGTTTGAAGAAAATGGGACTTTCTAAACATCGGGATCTCTGTTGTCTTGTCGGTTATCTTGTTTAAGACCACCCTGCTTGAGAGAATTCACCTCTCAGTTAAGAAAATATAACCTCTGCAAGAAAAGGGGGGGAAACAATGCACGTGTCGGAAATGATCGCTCGAAATGCCAGGACATATCCGAATGAAACGGCACTGGCTGAGGTTGATCCTGTATTAAAGACGAAAAAGGTGGTGACATGGAAGGAGTTTGATGAAAGGATCAATAAAGTGGCCAATGCCATGATTGATCGGGGCATCAAAAAAGGGGATAAGGTCCATATGATCATGTACAATTCTCTAAATATCCTCGAACTTCAATGGGGAATCATGAGGGCGGGGGCATGGATCGCTCCTCTCAATTTTAGATTTGATAGCCTTGAGATCAAATATTGTGCAGATGTTGCTGAAGCGAAGATGATGATTTTTGAAGAGACGTTCATGGAAAAGATTCATGAGGTTCGGCCACATTTGCCAACAATAAAACATTACATCTTTATCGGCGAAAATGTACCTGAGGATATGGAATCTTTCGAAGGAATCATGAAGCAATCCTCATCCAAACCTGTAGAGGTACCGCTGGAAGATAATGAAGGATGCTCACTCTATTTTACCTCTGGAACAACAGGAAAACCAAAGCCAATCCTTCTCACCAATAAAAACCTTGAATGTGCAGCCATCACGAACAACTCTAACTGGAAGATAAAGCACGAGGATAATTTTTTACTTCTTCAACCCTTATACCATGCAGGTGGCGGAATGATGTGGGTGGGAGCGGTCATTGTTGGGGCTCCGGCCGTGCTCATCAAGGGGATCATCAAACCCATTGATGTGGTGCATGTGGTTCAGAACGAGAAGGTATCTATCTTGTTTTTGGTTGTCCCGTGGGCTTCCGATATCCTCGGACATTATGACCGGCAGGAATTGTCCATGGAGAAATATGACTTAAAATGTTGCCGCCTCCTGTCCATGGGAGGTCAACCTGTTCCCCCAAGTCTGATTAAACGTTGGCTCGAACACTTCCCCCACATGGAGTATGACACCATGTACGGGTTGGGAGAGGCCATGGGACCAGGATGTTGCCATTTGACTTCGAATGACCCGAAAAGATGGGGTAGCATTGGAAAGGCAAGCTTCAACTGGGAGGCACGTATCGTGAAAGAAAAGGGGGAAGATGTCTCTCCGGGGGAGGTGGGCGAATTGATTGTGAAAGGCAATGGCGTTATGAAAGAATATTACAAAAATCCGGAAAAGACGGCCGAGACCATAAAAAATGGTTGGTGTTATACGGGCGATATGGCAAAGGCAGATGGTGAAGGCTACATCTATTTGGTGGATAGAAAGAAGGATGTGATTATATACGGTGGAGAAAATATCTATCCGGTTGAAATTGAAGACTTACTCCAGATTCATCCTAAGATCCACGATGCTGGGGTCATCGGTATCCCAGATGAACGATTGGGTGAGGTCGTTGCAGCAGTAATTCAGATCGAGCCGGGCGAGACGTTGACGGAAGAAGAGGTGAATAAATTCTGCAGTGAAAATTTGCCTAAATATAAGAGACCCAAGCGCATCTTCTTTGATAAGGTCCCCCGGAACCCAACGGGCAAGATAGAAAAACCACTTTTGAGGGAGAAATACGCTGGCTTCAAAGAAAGCTTCAAAGTGAAATGATTCGAATTCAATGCTACATTTTTAACTTCCCATGTGAGGAAGAATTGGAAACAGTTCGTTTAATTGGGGAAAGGGAGTAGGAATCGAGATGGAAAGGACAAGGGGTAAAGGGCTGGAATTGGTAGAAAAGTATTACGGTGATTATGGATGTCGAGCCAAAGAGTTGAAGAGAGAAGGGGAAAAAATCATGGGTTACTTATCTGCCTTGGGTCCTCTCGAAATCATCACGGCAGCCGGTTTTATACCCGTCCGGATGAAAGGGGGTGTCAATGAGCCCATTACAAAGGCGGATACTCAAATGGAGACCATCGTCTGCCCCTTTGTGCGTAACGTTTTTGATTCAGCACTTAAAGGAAGGTATGATTACCTGGATGGCATCGTCATCCCCCATACCTGTGATAGTATCAGTCGAACCTATGACATTTGGAGCTATAATCTTCAACTGCCATACTCCCATTTTTTAAATGTCCCCCATGTCACCGATGAGCCCTCCTTGGAATTCTTCAAGGAAATATTGGGTACGTTTATAAAAAGCCTGGAGAAATTTACCGGGAACAAGATTTCGGATGAGCGTCTGGCTCAGGCGGTTAAGACTTACAATAAAAACAGGGAGGCGATCAGACAGCTCTATGAGTTACGAAAATCGGACCCGCCCCTGATTTCAGGGATTGAGATGATGAAGGTTCTGGTGGCTGCCATGAGTCTCCCTGTCGAGGAGTCCACCGAATTGATTTACACGGTCATAGATGAGGTAAAAAAAAGAGGCAGCACCCCCGCCGAAAAATCAGCAAGAATGATGATCATAGGCGACCAAATTGACGATATCGCTTTGATTGAGATTATTGAAAAGGCGGGGGCCCGGATGGTGATGGATGATATTTCCATCGGGAGTAAAATTTATTGGCCTGATATTGAGGTCACCCAGAACCCTATCGATGGCATAGCGGAACGTTATTTGAGAAAAATTAAATTACCCACGACCTACAGAGATACCGGAGAAACCTACCAGGATAAATTGGAGGATAGATTTGGACACATCCGTCAATTTATCAAAGATTTTAGGGTGGATGGAGCGATCCTCTTCATCTATAAATATTGTGATCCCTATGGTTTTGAGGTTCCTGCCACAAAGAACTACATTGAATCCTTAGGTACCCCGGTCCTCTATTTAGAAGAAGAATATTCGACATCCACGCTTGGCAGGTTGAAGACACGAATTGAAGCATTCCTGGAGATGATTGCTTAGAAAGGAAAACGTCATGGCAGAAGAAAGGAAATCAAGAAGAACGGCAACGGAAGCGGCTGCCAAAATTCCAAAGATGGTCAGGGCAAACTTATCCGAGAATCTGAAGGCGAAAGAACAAGGCAAGCCGGTAGCCTATTGTTTTATCGTAAATTGTTACGATGAAATCATTCGGGCCATGGATGTTGCCCCGGTCTGGGTGGAGAACTATGCCGGGGTCTGTGCAGCGAAGCGGGACGCCGGAAGATTTTTAGAAAAAGCAGAAGCTGAAAACTTTTCACGATCCCTCTGCACCTATGCTACATGCGGCTTAGGTTTTGATGTCTGGCGTCACGAGCTTCAGGGCGAGATGCCCCCGGACGCTCCCTGGGGGGGCATGGCCAAACCGGATATGATCCTTGGAAGCGGCCAGATGCTTTGTGATCCAAGATACAAGTGGCCTCAGGCAGCGCAACACTATATGCAGGACGTACCCGCCTATATCGGTGGTCTTTACTGGCCGCCATACGATAAAAATATAGACCAAAGAGATGTTGAAAAGTATTATGTCAAATATGCCGTTGAAGAACTCCGGGGAGCAATACAGTTCATTGAGAAGCATACTCAGAGAAAGATGGACTGGGATAAACTTGAAGAGCGGGTCGACCTCGTGGACCGGACCTGGAACATCTTTATTGAGGCCTATGAGTTGCGTAAAGCCATTCCCACCCCCATGGATACTGGCGATGCCATGAACACCATGGTCCCCCTGGCATTCATGCTTGGAACTCAGGAGGCATACGACTTCTACAAAGATCTGTACAATGAGTTAAAACAGAAAAACGAAAAAAGAGAAGGTGTCGCTGCAGAGGAAAAATATAGGCTGTTATGGGGTGCTGGGCTGCCTTCATGGTTCGCTCTCGGCGATTTTCAGTACTTTAATAGCAAAGGGGCTACTTTCCCGGTGGAAAGAACCTACCGCGAGGCCGAACTGATGGTTAGACTCGATCTGCCCAAGGTAGGCGACCCCCTTGAGCACATCGCCTGGAGATGGGTAAGATATTGGACCCATTGGTATGACCGAGCAAGAAAGCGCCCTGCCTCCCTTCCCGAGGTTGAGCGGCTCATCGAATACATTGAAGACTATCAGATTGACGGGGTTGTGTTTCACGAAGCCTTCTCTTGCCGAACCTGGCATACTGGAATCATCCTTCAAGCAGAGGTACTAAAGAAGGTGTACCGGGAGATTCCTATAATGATCTTGGAAGGGGATATTGTGGACATCAGCTCCTACAACGAGGCGGATACGCATCAAAGGATTGATGCCTTTATTGAAACATTGGAAACAGCCAGGGGTAAGCGGTAGGGTCTTGCATTATTTTATAGACAGAATTTTGATCTAATTGGGCTTTAAACAGGTGGGGACGCCAAGGATATCGGGGTAGCCAAGGCGTTAGAGACGAGTCTAGGAATACACTTTTATATTTTAGAGGAACTTCAATTCTCAGCGGCCTTCGGAGCGGCCCTGATGGCGGAAAAAAGGCTGAAGTCACGTCACTTTCCGGGAGGGGGTAATGAACCAGAATAACATCTACAAAAGATATGACATCTACAAAAGGATCCTTTTTTGTACGGATTTCTCCGCCAATGCGGATTTTGCCCTTGACTTTGCTATCGAAGTGGCGAAGCGAAGAGAGGATTCGACCCTTTATATTATGCATGTGAACCCCTATCCCGAATACATAGAGGGAACCAGAGGAAGAGCCAAGAGAGAACGGGAGATCAATAAAAAGATCGAAGAGACCTACGTGTCAAAACTCAAAGAAGTTCCTCATTATGAGATTATATTTAAGGTGAGCAGTTCTCCCTATCTGGAGATTTTGGATTTTATTGAAGAAAAAAAATGCGATATTGTCATCCTCGGCCGACATGGTGAGACAGGGTGGATGAAAACGGTTGTAGGAAGCACTTCCGAAAGAGTTATGAGAAAGGCACTGTGCCCGATCTTAATTATCCCTGAACGATTTAAGGAAATTGTTGCCAAACCAGAATAATTTTTAAGGTTGTCCTTTCGAGGCGATATATCCGGGGGTTGGAGTAGGCAAAATACTCGATGAAAGGAGGGATGAATCGTTTTAGATTAAAAAGGGACCCATTCATATTAAACGTTTCAAAGAGAAGGAGGAACAAAAGATGAAAATCAAATCTTCATTATTCTTGGTCGTATTATTGGTAGCTTTATATGTATTCGGTATAGGAAATTATACAAACGCCGCTCCAAAACCAGAAGAGCTTAAAATCTGGTCAGCCTGGCCTGAGAAGATGGACCCGTCCAAACCGGGATTGCAATTGTTGATCACCATGATCAACGAAGGAGGTAAATCAGTCAATCTCAGTGCCAAATATGTTGGAGGCCCTGAGATCTTCAACCCCTTTGAGGGGTGTGATTCCCTTAGGAAAGGGGTCGTGGATATGGCTTACACTGCTGCGGCATATGCCACGGGCGTTATCCCCGAACTCGATGCCATGAAACTGATGAAAAGCAAGCCCTGGGATGACAGAAAGAGTGGGGCCTTTGCCCTCATGAATAAATGGCACGAAGAAAAGGGATTAGAGTTTCTGGCCAGGGCATCTACAGGCCAGGGATTCCAGGGGTATCTGACTAAAAATATAACCAAGCCCGATTTAAAAGGGCTCATCATGCGAGTGGTTCCAATCTATGTCCCCCTGATCAAAGCCCTGGGCGCTACAGGAGTCAGTACAGCGGGTGGCGAGGTTTATACAGCCTTGGAAAGAGGTACGGTTCATGGCTTTTGGTGGGGAGGCCGGGAGATCAGACCTTGGGGTTGGCACGAAGTGTGTAAATATATTTGGGGCCCTCCCTTCTGGACCGTGGATGTGTATATAATGATGAACAAGAAGAAATGGGATGACCTCGACCCTGCTCAACGTGATTTTCTGACGAAAACCATGATGGAATATGAGCATAAGACTCACGACGCTCAAATAAAGGAGCAAGATGAGATTACAAAAGATTTGTTGGCCAGGGGAATGAAAGAAATCAAGTTTTCCTCGGAGGATGAAAAGTGGTATATCAACATGGCCTACACCGAGGGCTGGAAGGCTGCCCTGGAGAAATCTCAGAGAGTTAAGGAATTACAGCCGTTGGTATCTAAGTAAGAAGGATGATATTGGGTCGCTGAAGGGAGCAGATGAATCGATGGCTCCCTTCAGCTTTACCCTGTTGTTGCATTAAATTGGCCTCTCAGAATCAATAAAACCTTTAATTTGGCCGGATCTTTTATGCAACAACAGGGTTTACTCTTCATGAGTTGGGGGGAAATAATGAGACAGCCGATCTCAGTTTTGGTACGTATTTATAATTTTTTTCGTGATGGTTTGGCGGTCATAAGTGGATTTTTGATTGTCGCCATGGTCCTTTATGTTTCAGCCTCGGTTTTCCTCCGGCACACCCCTTACCCCATGGGGTGGGGATTGGAAGTGGCCGAATACAGTCTTATCATTCTCACTTTTTTCAGTGCAGGGTGGCTCCTGAAGAATCGAGGGCATACCAGGATTGACGTCATTATAGATTTAATAAAAAAGCCACGGATCAGGTCCATCATTGATGGGATTCTCTACGTGATTACGGCAGCCATTACCTTGTTTCTGATGATTTTTAGTGCCATCGTCACGTGGGAAAATTATCGCTCGGGTACCCTTCAGGTCAAAGTCTACACCTTTCCCAAATGGATGTTATGTGCCATCATCCCTATCGGTTTTTTTTTCCTTGTCATTGAATCTGTAAAAATGGCCTATAACTACTTTAAAGAGGCAAACAGAAAATAGATCCATTTGGGTCTGTCTATAGAATCAGGAGGTCTTAATGGAATGGCAAACTCTTTGTTTGATTATCGGGGGAATATTATTTCTTTGCCTGATGTCTGGAGTACCCATCTTCATTGCCTTCTTAATCGTTGACACAGTGGGCATCCTGCTTTTTATGGGTGGCTTAGCTGGCATAGATTCGTTGATCAGAAGTATGTTTGATTCCATCGGTTTATTTACTTTAACCCCGGTCGTCCTTTTTCTCATTATGGGGGAAGCCATCTTTAGATCAGGAATGGCCTCTCGGGCCCTTGATGTGATTGAAAGGGCGCTGCTCCGCCTCCCGGGGAGATTGAGTCTCGTTGCTGTGGCTGGAGGTGCCATATTTGCAACATTGAGTGGTTCGGCGCTGGGATCTTGTGCAATGCTCGGTTCCTTATTGGTGCCGGATATGGCGAAACGTGGATATTCCAAAGCGATGTCCATGGGGCCCATTATGGCAGGGGGCATGCTCGCGGTCATCATTCCGCCGAGTACCCTTGCCATTATCTTAGGGGCTCAGGGAAGCATATCCGTTGGGAAGCTTTTGCTCGCTGGTTTTATTCCAGGATTCGTACTGGCTGGGTTTTATCTCCTCTATATCATTATTTCATGTTATCGCAATCCATCCCTGGCTCCAATGGGGGAAGCAATCACCTCCCAATCGAGCCTCGCTAAAGACTTTCTGCTCTATGTGCTCCCATTATCGCTCATTGTCCTTGCTGTTCTTGGGAGCATCTTCACTGGTGTGGCAACACCCACAGAGGCTTCTGCCCTGGGTGCCTTAACCAGTTTCATTTTGGCAGCATGTTATAAAAGATTGACCCCGCAAATGGTGATCAAATCCGCTACCGGTACCCTTGCTATTTCCACGATGATTTTTATGATTGTAGCGGGTTCAGTTGCTTTCAGCCAGCTCCTGGGTTTCACGGGAATTGTTAGGGGAATTGTTAACTTGGTAACCAATCTATCCCTTCCTCCTGTCATCATTGTTGCCATGATGCAACTGGTTTTATTAATTATGGGATGTTTTATCGATCAGATCGCAATGATCATGATCGCTGTTCCCATATTCATGCCCATCTCCAACGCATTGGGTTTTGATCCTGTATGGATGGGATTGTTGATGCTCATTTCCATTTCCTTAGGTCTCCTCACGCCTCCCTTTGGTTTGCTTCTCTTCATTATGAGGGGAAATGCGCCAGAAGGCACAAGTATGATGGATGTTTATCGGGCCTCTTTACCCTATGTTTATCTAACCATTTTAGGATTAGCCTTGTTTATCATTTTTCCGAGTATTGCGACCTGGCTCCCTCGCCACATGTGAGCCATCTCCGTTATCGTAACCACCTCATGGAGAGATACAAATCAAAGCCCCCATTTGATCCAAAGGATTCCTTCAAATGATTCAAGGTACCCATTAGCTCAGTAGATTGTAAATACCAATATTTCATCTTAGAATAAGTGGTAATTATGCATTAGGGTTAAGAATTTCGGGAGGTAAATCTATGAAGGAAAATATATTGGAGTTATTAAAAGAACAAATAAGAGACGAACCTTTCGCTAACCATATGGGCATCAGTCTGCGGGACGTTGGGCCTGGTTATGCGGTGATGGAGGCAAGATTTTCGGAAAAAATGACAAACTTCAACGGTTTAATTCACGGAGGGGCCATCTTTGCTCTTATAGATGAAGCGTTCGGTGCCGCCTCGAACTCCCATGGCACGATCGCTCTCGCTTTAAACCTAAATGTTACCTATCTTGGATCTCCGAAAATTAATTCCCTTCTAATCGCCGAAGCAAAGGAAGAAAGCCGGAGCAATCGCACCGCAACCTATCGCATCGAGGTTCTGCAGAAAGGTGAGAATGAAAATCGAAAGATTGCCCTCTGCCAGGCCATCGTTTACCGGAAAGAGAAGAGCTTATCCTTTCTGGAATAGGAAGCCAAATGAGATATCCTCATAAAGGTGGGACTCTACCGGTCGTTGAAAAACAATTATATTCACCTTAATGTTGAATTAAATTGGCAGTTGAGTGTGTTTCCAAACCTTTACCAAACGGTTTTTTACTATGTTTTATGGGTAAAATGCGATGTCACCTGAGGGGACCTTTGTAATTTGTCTGGTAACGAAGCAGCGATCCATTCAAAGGGTCCGCTGCAAAGGTTTCTCAACACACCCAACTACCTTTCGAGACGTTTTTTATACAATTGGTGGGTAGAGTGAGAGGCGCTAATGAGAGCAGTGATTATTCCAGGGCTAGTCGAATTGAGAATTAAAATTAATCCTAGGGGAGAAGTGACTCGAAAAGGACTGCCCTACATTGTGATGCCCTGGATGTTTGCACCATGGCCAGAGGCTCGGGAAAAAGGAGTGGTAGAGATAGCGATAAAAGGTGAGACGTTAAGAGAATTACTCGTCGAATTATCAGATCAATATAAGAGAGTGAATGTTGATTTTG
>Ga0315279_10005640_pt1 | contig 16120 bp, 18 predicted proteins | sample YL17G06_20_MG_FD_203694 | JGI IMG/M metagenome (GOLD analysis project Ga0315279, IMG submission 203694) | Sediment microbial communities from Yellowstone Lake, YNP, Wyoming, USA - YL17G06_20 | ecosystem: Environmental > Aquatic > Freshwater > Lake > Sediment | place: USA: Wyoming | collected...
CTGCGACGTGCCGGATGCAGAACCGCAACGTTCTCGAATTCCTCACTGAAACCGTCCGAGCACATCGCGCCGGTCGCCCCGCTCCATCACTGCTGCCTCACCAAGCATAGGGGGCTGAACTGTTACTATTTTTGATTGTGTTTAGATTGATCCCGTGAGATACAAACAAGTCTGCAGTCCAAATCGCGAGGCCCTCTCCGTATCGTTTGATGCCCTTGCCGCCCTTGGGCTTTGCCGTCCTGCCGCATTGGCAGCAGAGAGATCTGCTCCCTACGTAGTGCGTCACCCATCGTTTAACACCGCTCCTCATAAACCTAAGATCAATGTTTGTGTGGCCGAATCGTGAATGCTTCCGAACGTCAGTGTGCCCGCAGTGACGACATCGCTTCAGAAGAGGGATGTGAATAGTCTTATTGGCCCTATGAACCGTCCTCTTGGAATGCCGCTTTGCCAATCTCCGTAGTCTTTTGTTTGTCTTCAGATATACCCGGCTTCGTTGATAGTCGAAGTATGCGTATCTGTTTATTTCCTCGAGGTGGGCTATGGGCGACTTAAATTCACAGAACTGATGTGAGTATTGGGCTTCGGTCTTGGGAACGCCCATGTATCGGAGACCTTCCGTGGGCATCTCGGACTCGGGGTGTCCATCCGCTGGTGGGCCGGGAGAGGCTATCACCGCCTCTGTGACACATTTTAGGGCAAGACAATCTTCCCAATTATATTGTATCAGCTTGGCCTTAAGGTGTTTCTGCCCGGTCATTTCCCACATGTGCCGCCAAGCCAAGCTCGTCAACCCCGTTGCGCATTCCTCGGTCCATCGATGACCTAAGTACGATGCAATATCCTTCAAGCCATTAGTGTATGTGGGGAAATAGTATTTGGAGTAGATGAGAGATAGAGTGTTTATCGAATTGGCCTTTAGATGTTTCAGTACCACGGCATCTCTTTTTCGGTAGTATCTCTTGCTCATGTTATTGATAAAAGCGGCTTCGTAGCCACCGTAGTGAAACAGTGTGAACTCATCGTATGGCCTGATTGCCGACAGAAATGCTCGCCAAATGCTCTCCTCATCGCATTGGGTATCAGCCCAATGCGAAAGGTGCTGAAGAGGTCGGCCTTCTTCTGCCACAGACAGCCCAACAAGGTAGTAGAAGCTTCTATCCGGAATTCCCTCAACGTCGAGGTAAAGGCGTACCCTGCACAATGGTACTATCGCCTTCTTGGCCACGTAGATCCTATTGTCGCGTATTGCTAACGCTTTCAGCGCGTAGGAGTACTTTGGATCGCCATCCTCCTCGCCTTTTCGTCGCCTTCTTGCTCGGTAGGTGTAGGAGAGTTGCGTGACTGTAAAAATGCCCTTCCTGTTGCAGGCGTGAATCTCCTTTGCGCTCATTCCCTTAAGGAGGCTCAAATGATCCTGTTGCCGCGCCGTGGCTTCACAGTCCTTTTGGAACGCACAATACGGGCACTCCTTGTTCAGAAAGACGGGCGGCGCTTCCGACCTTTGCAATCCGAGTTGGCTTCGCAGGGTCTTGAGGATCTTGATGATTGAATGGTACAAGTCGTCGAGCCCCACCCTGTGTCTCCTGCCTTCTCTCGTAACAATAAAACCGTGACTTGGCCGCTCCTCTCTCATCTTGGAGAGTATGTGCCCCACACACGCTAGTCGAAGCCTGTGATCTTTGCTGATTCGATGGATGCCAACCACAAGAACGGGTGCGTAGCAGGAAGGCCGTCCGGAAGAAATCCCTTTCAGCGGTATGAGCGCATCAGGACGTGCCTTGAGATCCTCGAATTCGAGGAGGGGTTCAAGGACGACGGGATTGTCTCTCCGGAATCCATTTTGGAGATGGGAAGCCGCGTTGGGGTACATATGTTTGAGCTCCTCAAGGTATTCGTGTCGAGCCTTGCGGGTCTCGGCTTCGAGGATGGTCAGGTAGTCATTCTGAGTCATCTGATCCCCAGGGGATAGCAGATGATAGGCTTTGCGTGGGCACTTCGTCTGGGCGGTGACTATTTCGGGTGTGATGTAGGTTGCGTAGCCTGGTGTTTTCATGCGGATCCTTTGTGCAGACACTATCGTAAAAAATGGTGACAGGCTACGATGTCCCCATCTTCACCGACACACGGGACGCAGTTTATATGGGGATAAATGGGGACATGGTAGCCCGCCACCGATTCTTTGAGCGATATCCCCTTCGGTGATCAGCTCGGGCAAGAGCGGAGCAGTAACGGTATGGCCGCCCTCACTTAGCCTCCCGGATAAATGTCATCCAAATCGTTGCCCGGGAAAGTCGTCGCGTGCGGGTTTATGGCTAGGTTTCAAGACCAGCCTTCCGCATGCGCTCCATTAGCGCCGGTCGGCGGGTGTGTGTCGCGCGCAGTGCCTCGACCCGCATGCGGAATTGGTCTGTCTTCCCACTGCGTTCGGCGAGGTCACGAAGGTCAACCAGCAGCTCCACCGCGCTGTCGTAGCTCGCGGTCTTCTTCGTGGCGATGAAGCTCTCGGCCTGAAACCAGATCTCAGGTTCGCGCCCGGCGATCTCTTCGAGATGCTTCGCGCGGGCAACCGCTGCCTCGCGCTCCCTCCTCGCTTTTTCCTCGGCGCCTTTCTTCGCAGCGAGCCGACGGCGTTCAGCAGCGTACTCCTCGGCAGCACTCCGCAACGCGCCTACCGTGCGCCTTTCCGGCTCCGCTGGCACATTCGCAATTGTGAGGCGCCGCTGCTTGGCGAACCGCTGAAGCAGTTCAGTCGGCAGCGCGGCATCTTCGGCTTCGATGAGGCGTGCAAGGAGTTCATCCTTCTCGCCAGAGGGAAAGCCAGAGACCCAACGGAGGACCTCTTCGTGCGTTGGCCTGACTAGGTCCATCGACCGGCTCGCTTGTGCGGCTACGTACAGCAGGTCAGTGTCGATCCGCAGGAATTCAATGAAGCTATCGAGCGCTGGGCTGAGCTGACTCAGCCCAGCGGGCACCGTGGGTTCGATGTCTTCATCGGCGAGTTCGCCGTTTTGAGCGCCGCGAAGCCAGGCAAGGTAGAGGCAGCGCAGGTCGCCGCGCGCCAGCTCAGCCCGGGCAGGAATGAGCGCCTCCAGCCATCCCTCACCTTCGACCCACTCGCCCCCCTCTTCGGTGTCGGAGACAAAGGACAAGATAACCCTGCCGTTCCTCTCCCGGAACGATGCGCTCTTCCCGAGGCAGTACAGCCGAGCTATCTCGACATCGAGCAGCCGGGAGGGCAGGCGCAGCTTGAGAACGTGAGTGCCCCAGTTGGCGAGGTACAAAAAGGCGTCGAAGTACTTTTCCATCCACTCGTCCTCGTTGCCCCTAAAATCCCCGTACGAGTAGTCGTTGGTGAAGCTGGTGGATGTAATGTGGGCGCGCGTCGAATAGGACCGAAGTTTGCGCATTTCTTTCTCTGTCAACGGCCTGTCAATGGTCCTGAACTCGTAGTACTGATACTCGCTCACCTTAGCGCCCTCCGATGTGTTTTCCGGCAGCACCACTTGTATTTCTTGCCGCTGCCGCAGGGGCAGGGCGCGTACGGATCGATGTCGGGATGAGAGGGTCCCTGTCCGTTCGCCTGAAGTCGGTCCTGGGCAATGGAAGGCGAACCGCCCTTGGCCCTTTCACTTCCCTCCTCCTCATTTGTTCTTCGCCTGCGGCGAAGCAGATAGGCGACGAACTGCGAGCGGGCCTTTCCATTTACGGACCAGCCCCGTGCCTGGCACCATGCCTCGAGTTCATTGACATCCACGATCACTCTTTCAATGTTCGCCCCCGTTGCAGCCATCTGCGCCTGTGCATTCTCGGCTGTGACTAGCCACTCGGCGTGGGTCGTCTCGATCGAGTCTTTGTCGGCAGAGATTTCCCGTAGTGTGTCCCACTGCTCCGGCAGGTACCAGGCAATGCCGACGGTCTGTTCTTCGAGCCTGCGCTTCGCTTCACGCCGGGCGGCCTTCTTTGCCGCTCTCTGTCGAGCCTTCTCTTCGATGGACACGACGACATCCGGCCGATCTTCGTTGAACCGCTTGCGATACAGATGCGCGATGAACTGGGGAAGGGGAAGCTTCCATGGCTCCTGCTTGTGGTTCGCAAGCTTTCCGAACTTCTTTGGGTTCAGACCGAGTTCGCGCGCCATCTGGACATGGGCATGCGAGAGGTAAAAACGCTTCCTTGCGTCGATCCAGACTCGCAGGTCGCCCGGAATTCGGTTTTTGGGCATCTTCGTTTACCTCCGGCGAGCCCATCGCCGGTATGCATCGATCCACTCTGCGCCGCCGGGTTTGGGGTCCGGCAACGGGAGATCCAGGATTGAGATCCGTTGGCGATCGCGGCCACGCCTGCACACCGCCACGATCTCCTCGTCATCCGTAAGGTCGACTCCTTCCACTGCAACGTCCACTCCAAGCAGTGTCGTGGTAAACGGGACAGCCAGGTGATCTTCCAGCATGGTGAAAAAACCTGATATCTGTTCGGATTCGTTGCAGCAATCCACGGTAGCTTCTTCAATAAGCTCGTCCAACCTGGCCTCGGCGGCCGGGGAGGCAGGCGTCCGGGAGCCAGACGCTGTCGTGCTTTTCTTGGTTTTCGCCATTGTCACCTCACCTATTGAAGTTAACTGCGGAATCGAGGGCCATATTCATCTACAGTAGCATCAAGCTCGCTATACTCGCGGACCAGCCTAAGAGCCATCTCCAGGACAGTTGACGACACTGCAGCTATGCAATCGCATTTCCAGATGCGGGACGAAATACGCAAGAATCGTCTGCAGATCCCGATTCATGCCGCGTCCCCGGATCCATTAGGGCATGAAAATGGGAGGAGGGTGGCATGGGTGAATGGAGATCCCCTCATAGGTCCCTGTAAACTTCCGACCGGTGCTGGACGCGGTAAATCTTGATCATTCGTCTTGCGGCGTAGCGCCAATAAGGAATTCGATAGTCTCCCATTCGCAGACGGCACAGACCGGCCAAATCGTCCGGCATGTTCTGAAGTCGGCGATGAATGATTGCGGTGGCGCTGAGACGCAACCATTCCAGGCGGCGGATCACACTCTCCCTAACCGAAGTGGAAAGCTTCTCCAAATCTGCCTGGGCCGTCGGCAAGACTATAAGTTGATATGCCATTGGCGGGCCACTTCATCCAGAGATTTGCCCTTACCCGTGAGGTCTTCCTGGCGGCGGATTCGGCGCAATTGGCGAATCAGCTTGGGATTCTGGCTCAGAAGCCAGTCTTCCAATTCCTCCTTGGTTTCCGCCGATTCCCAAACGGTGGTGGGAATTTCAAGCACGCCGCCGTTACGTATCTTGCGCATGTGATCCTCCGTCTGGGAAGCAGTTTACTCGACTCTCCCTGCAGATCAAAGGGCAGAGCTCAGGGTCGTCACAAGAAGGGATAGAGATAGTAGTTTCTGCATTAGGTGAATTCTCGGATGGGTATTGCGCCGCTCGGCAGCCGCCTTCTTTTTTTGCCAAAACAAAAAATGTTGAGACTTTTTTTGCTTAGGCGCAAAATGCGCCCCTGCTCACCCCCCGCTATCTCCACGATCCGAGTCGCGCTGACCGCTTGACTTTCGAGATCCTTCGGTGTAACTCTGGTCTCGCTTGATCTGCCCGATCCTGGGTAGGAAGGCGCTCTGCGGAGTGCATGTATGGTTTCGAAAGAGAGAATGATTCTCATCGTCGATGACGACCCGGATTTCAGAGCTTCGACGGCCGCGGTATTGGAATCCCAGGGCTACAAAGTCATAACCGCGGAGAGCGGCAAAGAGGGATTGGCCAAATTGTCAGCAGAGCCGCCCGATCTGGTCATCCTAGATATAATGATGGAATACGACTCGGCCGGATACGAGGTAAACCAGGCCATCAAGTTCCGCGACGAATTCTCGCGGGACATTCCAATTCTGATGGTCTCTTCGATCCAGGTCGAACCCGCCACCCTCTTCAGCCGGGCCACGGAAGTTGCATTAGTTACGCCGGACGCCTACCTGACAAAGCCGCTTAACATCCCGGAGTTTCTCGATCAGGTTCGCAACTTGCTCGAGAGACGACCTAGTCAGGAACTCGTTAATTAGCAAGCAGTTGCGCCCTGACGAAAACAGTGCCGACGTGGTGGCCATGCGCTTCTCCCCGCCGCAACCTCCCAAGCGGCCTGGGGCTTATCCGTACATGGTGATTGGTGTTTCCATCACTGAATGGTTCATATCACGCATATTTGCGAGATATTGAACAGGATACGGCGATTATTTTATTGATAATGAACAATTTATCTCGGACCGTATGCTGGTACAGCGTTTGCGTATAAATATTGCGTGTTCACGCAACGATGTGAACCGATGATCGTGAGTTCATGCGCTGGTAAATTGGTCTATGTCCAAATCGCCACAACATAATCTGGTGATGGTGATCGATGACGACGAGATCATGCGTCTCTCGTGCGAGCAGATCCTGAAGAAGGTGGGTTACCGGGTGGAGACTTTCGGCAACGGCCACGAGGGGATCGAGCGCCTGAAGGTAGTCCGGCCGCCGCTGCTGGTCGTGGACATCAAGATGCCGGAGTTGGACGGGTTCGAGGTCATCAAGATCGTCCGCAAGATCGACCCCGACCTTGTCATCGTGGTGATCACCGGCTACGCCACCATAGAGACGGCCGTGGACGCCATGAAGGCCGGCGCCTATGACTTTCTGCCGAAGCCTTTCACTCCCAGCGAGTTACGGCTGATCATCGACCGAGGCTTCGAAAGGTGGCGCCTGACCAAGGAAGCGCAACTCTTGCGCCGACAAAAGGAAGAGGTCGAGCGCAAGTTCGTCACGCTGGTCTCACACCAGCTGAAAGGCCCCATCGGCGCCGTAAAGCAATATCTTGATGTGCTTCTGTTCACGTGCCGGGACCAGTTGTCGGAAAGGGCGCTGCAGTGGATCACCCGCTCCCAGGTTCGGCTCGGCGAGATGTTGACCATTATCCAAGACTGGCTGGCCCTCTCCAAAATCGATCGCGGCGCACTGTGCGAGCGCAATAAGGCGACCGATCTCACCCAGATCGTAGAGAACATCGTCCACGAACAGCAGCAGCTGCCCGGTGCATCGAGCATTTCTATAAGCACCTCTTTCGCACCCGACCTCCCGCCTGTGGCCGGCGATCCCGTGAGCCTGAGCATGCTTGTAAGCAACCTGGTGGGAAACGCCGTCAAATACAACCGGCCCGGTGGGACGGTTTCGATCTCTGTCAGCTGCGAGGACAAGTGGGTGAGTCTGGCGGTAAGGGACACCGGCCTCGGTATTCCCCGGGAATCTATCCCACAACTATTCGAAGAGTTCTACAGGGTCAAGACCTCGGAGACGCAGAATATACCGGGGACCGGTCTTGGTCTGGTCATTTGCAAGAGGATTGCCACTGAGCTAGGAGGCACCATTGAGGTTGATAGCGAGGAAGGGAGTTACACCAAATTCACAGTCCATCTGCCCTTTGCGCAGAAGAGCGTGCAGCTTCCGGCTTCCGTTGCCGACAGCAAGTAGTTAGCTGGCCTTTTGGTCTGTTAGGAAATAACGTGGGAAATAGGTGACAGGGCCAGGGGCCGGGGGCCAGTGACTGGGGGAATTGACGATTGCAGTGATGTGCACGCAATGGTCAATCGCAGAGCGATAGTTTTGCCGAGTTCGTTTTGCCGTCTCCAAGTATCGCTGCTGCCCCCGACCCCAGATCCAAGCCCCCGATCCCCGGCCCCTTTTCTGGTGAACGCTTATGAGTGAACCAATGAAAGTGTTGATCGTCGACGATGACCCCGACTTTGTAAGCGCAATCGGAGCACTTTTTGAGTCGGCAGGGTACTTGGTTCAAAGCGCGGCGAACGGCCGCGAAGGGCTCCAGCTGGCCAAAACGACTCAGCCGGACCTGATCCTTCTCGATGTGATGATGACCGAAAGAACCGAGGGATTCTTCGCGCTCCAGGAACTGCGCCGAAGCCCCACATTGAGTCGGACGCCTGTCATCGTAATTTCCTCCATCTACTCAGAGGAGCCGGTATTCCGAGTGAGCCCGGAAGCTGGCTGGCTTCCGGCGAATTTGTTCCTGCCCAAGCCGGTCGACCCGGGCCGTTTGCTGGAGGAGGCGCGGCGCCTCACAGGGCAGCCCGAAACGGTTGGGGCCCAGGCCGCCGGCGGGAGGGAAAAACAATGAAGATCCTAAAGATGCCCAAGCAGAACCTGGACTTTTTTGTCGCGGTGCTTCCCGCCTTCGGCGAGGTCTACGCCCCGGTCCGCCGCGGCAAGAGCTACGCCTTCGATCGGCCGTCGCGCTGGTCCGATGTCGTAATGAACTATCCCCGGACCATCCTTCCGCCCAAGAAGCTGATCCTGCCACCACGCGAACCGACCTTTGTTTTCGATCCCAAGGGAGGCTATCGGGACTTGCTCGCCGAAGCATCCAAACCCATGGTCTTGTTCGGTGTCCACGCCTATGACATTTGGGGGCTCAACATCCTGGACCGCGTGTTCGTCCAGGGCAAATATCCGGATCCCTATTACATCGCCCGGCGGCGGGCCACGACCATCATCGGTCTTGACTACGACCCCGACGACAAGCACTTCGCCTCGTCGATGAACGCCGACTTCGCGGACACGGGATTCGATCTTTTCCTGAGCGACATCGGCGACGATTACCTGGTTCTCGTCGGCACCAGCCGCGGTGACGATATTGTAGTGATGAGCGGCTGCCTGATGGAAGAGCCGACTGAAGCCGATTTCGCCGAGTACAAGCGCCGCTCCGGGCGGCGGCGAGCCGCCTACAAGACACGGGTCGAGTTGGGCGAGCTGCCCGAAATCTTGGAAATGGAGTATCACAGCGAGGTATGGGAGGAGATGGGCGCGAAGTGCCTCTCCTGCGGCTCGTGCAGCGCGGTCTGCCCCACCTGCTACTGCTTCGACGTCAACGACGAAGTCGAGCTGGGAACCCGTGCCGGCCGCAGGGTCCGCTCGTGGGACTCCTGCCTGTTCAAGACCCACGCCCTGGTCGCCGGAGGCGAAAACTTCCGGGAAGAGCGCGCGTCACGCATCAAGTTCCGCTTTTATCACAAGCAGCGCGGCTTCGTCGCGGAGTACGGCCGTCCGAGTTGTGTCGGCTGCGGCCGCTGCACGGAGATCTGTCCTGCCGGAATAAGCATTGTGACCGTAATCGAAAGAATTCGAGGTGAGCGACATGGCGATGCAAGCAGTGTTACCGCGACCGCCTGAGCATCTGTTCAATCCCTACCAGCCGCTCATGGCCCGAATCGTCCGGATCCACCGGATGGTGCCGGATAATTTTCTCTTCCAGCTGCGCTTCGCGGACGACGCTGTCGCCGAGAGCTGGGAGCATCGGCCCGGCCAGTTCATCGAGCTGTCGGTCATCGGGACAGGTGAAGCCCCAATTTCCATTTCATCTTCCTCCACGCGCAAGGGGATCCTGGAGCTGTGCGTTCGCCGCGTCGGCCGTGTTACGTCGGCTCTGTATCGTTTGCCTACAAACGCCATGGTCGGCGTGCGAGGACCCTACGGCAACGGCTTCCCGATCGAGGAAATGGCAGGCAACGACCTTCTGATCGTTGCGGGCGGGCTCGGAATGGCCCCGCTTCGTTCCCTCCTCTGGTATGCCCTCGACCATCGCGAGAAGTTCGGCACCATCACGCTTATGTACGGGGCACGGGATCCTTCGGTCATGCTCTTCCGCGAGGAACTGCTTTCGCTGGCCGAGGTCGAAGACTTGAACACGCTCCTCACGGTGGACCGGGACCCGACCGGAACCTGGAAACACTCTGTGGGGCTTCTGCCGACGCTTTTCGAAAAGGTTCAATTCAACCCGAGCCGAACCTATGCGGCGGTCGTTGGTCCCCCGATCGTTTACAAATTCGTTTTGGCCGAGTTGCTGAGGCTTAACTTCCACAAGGACCGTATTCTGATGAGCCTCGAGCGCCGCATGAAGTGCGGCGTCGGCAAGTGCGGCCATTGCAGTGTCGGCTACAAGTACACCTGCATCCACGGACCCGTGTTCACTTACTGGGACGCCATCAACCTACCGGAAATCGTATAGAGGTGACCTGTGAAACCCAAGATCGGCATATTCGGACTGAGTGGGTGCTGGGGAGAGCAGATCGTGATCCTCAACTGTGAGGATCAGCTGCTGGACATCGTAGGCGCGGTGGACATCGTGGATTTCCTGGGCGGATCTTCCGCCAACGACGAAGAAGGTCCACTGGCTGTTGCCTTTATCGAGGGATCGGTGGCAAACGCGCGCGAAGAAGCATCGCTGCGGCGGATCCGCGAACGCGCGCAGCTCCTCGTGGCGTGCGGCAGCTGCGCCTGCTTCGGCGGCGTTGCGGCCATGGACGCAATGGAACCGCGGGAGCGGGTGATCCAGCACGTCTATGGCGATTACGGAGCCGCGATAGGCTGGGACATAGGGCTTCATCGGCCGCTTGCGGACTTCGTCAAGGTGGATGTGGCGATTCCGGGCTGCCCCATGGAAAAAACGGAGTTTCTAAAAGTCGTCGCCAGCCTGCTCAACGGGGACGTCCCACTGCTGCCCGCCTACCCCGTCTGTCTTGAATGCAAAATGAACGAAAACGACTGCTTGCTGGTCAACCGGGGCCTGCCCTGCGCGGGTCCGGTTACTGTCGCCGGATGCGGTGCCCGTTGCCCGGCCTACAATGTTGCATGCATCGGCTGCCGTGGACCGGTGGAGGAGGCAAATATTAGTTCGCTGGAAAAGATACTGCTCGAGAAGAAACTTCATGAAGTGGAGATAAAGCGCAAGCTCCGGACATTTGCAGCTCCCGTACTGGACAGGGAAGAGAAGAGAGGACTGGCATGACACGCACCATTAGCATCGATCATCTGTCAAGGGTGGAGGGGCACGGCGGCATCACCGTCATCCTCGAGGGAGACCAGGTAAGCAAGGTCGAGTTCGACGTTTTCGAGGGGATACGGCTCTTCGAAGGGCTCGTGCGCGGTAGGAGCATGGAGGACGTCACGGGCATCGTATCCCGGATCTGTGCAATCTGCTCGCACGGGCACAGCATCACTTCGCTGCAGGCTCTGGAGAACGCTCTCGGTGTCGAAGTAACGCCGCAGACTCGCCGGCTGCGCGATCTCGCTTATCACGGGTCGAACATCGAAAGCCATGCTCTGCACGTCTTCTGCCTCGCACTGCCCGACCTGCTGGGCCATCCCAGCGTGGTAAGCCTGGCGGGAGTGATGCCTGATGCGGTCAAGACAGCCCTCCGCTTGAAGAAGCTGGGCAACACGATCCAGGAAGTCATTGGCGGCCGTGCCGTCCATCCGGTCAATTATGTGATTGGAGGCTTTGGAAAGCTTCCCGGCACCGACGACCTGCTCGCCCTGAAGAAAGAAATCACGGCAGGGCTCGCGGACTGCGAGCGTGCTTTGGAGGTGCTCGTCACGGTCAGCATTCCCGACTTCGTGCGTGAGCCCATCCGCTGTGCCGCGCTCCTGCCCGAGGACGAGGCCTTCTTCTTCGGCAGCATAATTGGGATTTGCGATGGGGACGGAGTCACCCGGATCCTGGTCCGCGATTATCGCAACCTCACCAACGAGCACTGTGTCTCGCATTCTCACGCCAAGCACAGCGAGCACGACAAGCGGTCCTACATGGTAGGCGCCCTTGCCCGGCTGACTCTGAACGGCAGTCGCATTGACGGCCTGGCGCGCAAGGCGTGGGAGCAGCTGCGGCTGTCGGTTCCGTCGGCCAACATCGTAATGAACAACATCGCCCAGGCGGTCGAGATGATCTACTCGGTCGAGCAGGCGTTGAAGATTGTGAACGGTTTGATTGCGGAGGGTATCCGCGAGGAGGCTTCCGCACCCTACCGGCCGCATGCCTGCCGCGGAGCCGCAGCAACCGAGGTCCCGCGCGGAACTCTCTTTTACTCCTATGATCTGGATGAGCAAGGACGCGTGCTTTCGGCGGACGTGATCACTCCTACCGCACAGAATCTCAGCAATGCGGAAGACCAGATGCGCGCGGTGGTGACGCAAACTGCGGGCGTTTCGGACAGCCTCCTCAAACAGTGGCTGCAGATCGTGGCGCGCGCCTACGACCCCTGCATCAGCTGCTCGGTGCACGTGATCCGCACCACAAATTAAAGATTGACGATTGACGATTGACGATTTCAAAATCTAGGTTGGTTTTTCAATCGTCAATGGTCAATCTAAAATCGTAAGTTTATTGATCCATGATCAGCCGACTTCGAGATGTCTCTCTGGGAACAAAGTTCACGCTGAGCTTCGTTCTGATCGTGCTCTGTGGGGTATCCATCTCCACCCTGATCGGCTCACGGATCGTCACCAGCGCGATGCTTAATGAGGCGCTCAAGCAACTGCGCCACGGTCTCGATGCCGCCGGCATGGTTTACGCCGCACGGCTCGAGAGCGTCCGCGAAGCTGTTTTCGGAGCTGCGGCGACCGAAAAACTCGCCGATGTTGCCCGTTCCGGCAAAATGGGTCAACTGCCGGCAGTTCTTGCGGACCTACGCAAAAAGAACAAGCTTCACTTCCTGAGCTTCATCGATTTCGAACATGGGGTGGAGGCACGCGCTTCCCAGCCCGGCCTCGGCACTTCTTCCAGAAACCCGGCCTCATTCGCGGACCTGATAACGGCTGCCAGGAATGGCGAGGTCAAAGCCAGCACGGAGGTTCTGACCAGGGAGGAGTTGCTCCTTGAAGACCCGACGCTCGCGTTGCGGGCGCCGATTGACATTGTTCCTGTTCCAATGGCTGCGCCCGACGCGCGCACCCGCGTCGACTCCGGGTTGGTGCTTCTCGCTGCCGCCCCCGTTTCGACCCAGTCTGGACTGCGCGGCGTTCTTTATGGCGGCGTCCTGCTGAACCGCGATTACGCCATGGTCGACGAGATTAACCAGCTCGTCTTTGGCGGTGAGCAGGCGGCCGGCCACAACATCGGGACAGTTTCCATTTTCATGGGCGATGTTCGAGTTGCCACGAACGTCATGAGCGCGCCCAACCAGAGGGCAGTCGGGACGCGCATCTCCGCCGAGGTAGCGCGGGCGGTTCTGACGGAGGGGAATAATTATTATGGCCGGGCATATGTCGTCACGGACTGGCATCTTACGGCCTATGAACCGATACACGACCATGCCGACAGAATTGTGGGCATCCTCTACGTCGGAATTCCGGAAAAGCCATTCCTAGCCGTCCGCACCGGCATGATGCTTTCCTTTCTGCTAGTGGCGGCTGCCGGTGTTGTCGTTGTGATTGCACTCACCTATTTCATCACCCGCAGCATGATCCATCCGCTCGAGGCGATGGTCAAAGCAAGCAACCGGATTGCCGCCGGCGACTTCGACGCCGAAGTGAACGTGTCCTCGCGCGACGAGATCGGCATCTTGGCCGGCTCGTTTAACAAGATGCTCGCCAGCATCAAGCAGATGAAGATCGAGCTGGAGGCGTGGGCCCGCACCCTGGAAGAAAAGGTCAAGAAGCGCACCGAGGAGCTCATCACCGTGCAGAGCCAGATGGCGCAATCTGAAAAACTGGCCTCACTCGGACGGCTGGCGGCGGGAGTAGCACACGAAATCAACAATCCCCTCGGGGGAATCCTGACCTTCAGCATGCTTGCCCTGGAGGACTGCGACGAGGACAATCCGCTGCGTCAAAGCCTGGAGGTTATTGTCAAGCAAACGATGCGCTGCCGCGAGATTGTGAAGGGGCTGCTTGATTTTGCTCGCCAGACCAGCACTTCAGCTACGATCACCGAGATCAACTCGATCGTCGAAAAGACTCTCTCCCTGCTCGAGAACCAGGCTATCTTCCATAACATCCGGATCGTGAAGAGGTTTGATCCCAGCCTGCCCGAGGCGTTCATCGACGCCGGCCAACTGCAGCAGGTCGTGGTGAACATCGTGCTCAATGCGGTTGATGCCATGGAAGAGAGCGGCGTGCTCACCGTTGAAACCAGGACGGTGCCGGCAACCCAGGAAGCTTTGATTCGGATAAGCGATACCGGCAAGGGCATTCCTCAAGAGATCATGCCGTTTATTTTCGAACCGTTCTTTACGACCAAGAAGGTGGGCAAGGGGACGGGACTGGGCCTGGCGATCGTTCACGGCATTGTCACGCGCGCCGGCGGCAAAGTTGAAGTAGCAAGCTCCCCCCAGGGAGCCGCGTTTACCGTACGGCTGCCCCTATCGGACAAGGACACCAACAATGAAGCCGCCAGCGGGCAAAAGGAACCTGGTGATTGGGCTGGGCAGCCTGTTGAGCCGCGATGACGCCTTCGGCCTCCTTGTGCTGGATCGCCTCTTGCAGCAGAAGACCGATTCCCTGGCAGATGCGGACTTTATACGGGCCGATACCGACCTCATAAGCCAAATCGATCGGTTTTCGCAATACTCCCAAGTGATTCTCATCGACACAGTTCTCGATCCCGACGGAGGCCTGGGACACCGCGGCGACGTCCTCGCCATCAACGAAGATGTCCTCCTGACGTGGCCGGAAACATCCCCCAGCGCCCACCAATTCACGCCCCTAGTGGCAGTCAAGCTGTTCAGGAAACTTTATCCCGCTGCAGACACCCAAATCACACTGGTAGCATACTGCACAGACAGAGTTATCATGGGGAACTTCGGGAAAGATACGCTGGAAGAGCAGATAATCAACGCCGGCATCCGCCTGGTCCGCTCCCTCCTTTCGCCTCAATCTCCGTGATCTTCGTTTCTCTGCGGTGTTATCATTTCACCAACAGCTCGGGATTCAAAACTTGAGGAGATCGCTATGTTGCGCCGGTTTGGTTACGTCCTGGCCGCACTTGCGGCAGTCTACCTGCCCATCCTTGGAGGCGTTCTGGCTCTGGTGCTCCAGCCGCCGGCTCGTCTTGCCCTGGGGATCGCGAGGATTCCGGAACCCCTGTTTGTGATCGTTCCCTTCGGGCAACTCTGGTCCTTTGCTCGCGCCGGCCACCTGCGAGTCAGCGATCCTGCTCCGGATTTCCTGCTCGAGACGCTTGACGGGAAGGGGCAAGTCCAGCTTTCTTCCTTCAGGGGACTGAAACCAGTCGTTTTGGTCTTTGGCAGCTACACCTGACCCCCCTTCCGGCGGGAGGTTCCTGCCCTAAGCAAGATGTTCGAGAAGTACAAAGACAGGGTGGCGTTTTTCGTAGTCTGCATTCTCGAGGCACATGCGAGCGACGCCTGGCAGACTTCTGCCAATCTCCGTGACAAAGTCGTTATTGCCTCTCCAACCAGCTTCGAAGAGCAGGGCGAAGTAGCCCACTCCTGCGTCTGGAACCTGAAGATCCCGTTCCCTGCAGTGCTGGACGACTTCCGGAATTCCACCGAAACAGCCCACACGGGCTGGCCGGACCGTCTGTACGTCATCAACCGTGACGGCCGCATCGCGTGCAAGAGCAACCCGGGGCCGTACGGCTTCAAGCCCGCGGAGGTCGCCGATACCCTTGCCCGCCTCGTCGAAACAAGACCATAAGATCTTGTTTTTCTTTGTGTTCTTAGGGTATTAGCCTTGTTTTCTTAAAGGAGTACATGAAACCCACAGTCAAGCATTGACAAGGGGAGGGCGCGAGAATAGCTTGTCGTGGCATTTATGATCAGGTCGTCCTGCTATAGAGGTCCTTAATCCGAGAGCACTGACATGATTTTCAGCAGTCCCATTCAATACGCAATTCGTGCAATGACCTACCTGGGAGAGCAGGAACCCGGCAAGCTGTCATCCATCCGCGAGATCTCCCGGGCCGAGCGCATCCCGCTGCTTTATCTGGCGAAGATCGTCAATCGTCTCTCGAGGCGCCGTCTCGTGGCCGCAAAACGCGGCCCATCGGGCGGGGTCATGCTGGGAAGGCCTGCAAGCCGCATCACGGTTGATGAGATTGTCAACGCAATGGGCGGCAGCTTTATCAACAAGGAGTGCATTCTCGGGATATCAGAGTGCGGAGACGCCACGCCTTGCCCTGTCCACGAGAGTTGGAAATGCGTTCGTCAAGTCCTTGCCCAAACGCTCCAGGAGCAGTCTGTTACCGATCTGATCCGCGCACGCCGCGCGAAACTATCATCCACGGCCAACGCAAAGTGAACTATCGAGCGGCCTCACCAGCGCTG
>Ga0315279_10005642_pt1 | contig 16114 bp, 19 predicted proteins | sample YL17G06_20_MG_FD_203694 | JGI IMG/M metagenome (GOLD analysis project Ga0315279, IMG submission 203694) | Sediment microbial communities from Yellowstone Lake, YNP, Wyoming, USA - YL17G06_20 | ecosystem: Environmental > Aquatic > Freshwater > Lake > Sediment | place: USA: Wyoming | collected...
AGTCTTCTCAAAATAAACCGTATTCTTCTTCACAATTATTCACGCTCCCATACAGCATTCTATCATATCAACCACATTTAAAAACTAGCGCGCGCGCTTTTTTGGTTTGGTTTGGGGTAAAGTTTTACTAGGTTAACCCAAGGGTAAGGTTTATAAGTTTAGAAGCCTTCTAATTTATATGGTAGGGGAAAGTAGGATGACGCAAACGGCGAAAGCGGCAATAATTGACCCGAAAAGAGTGGAAATCGACTGGAATGAGTCTCCATTGGCAAGATGGCTCGGAGAAATCAGTCGGGAGTCTACGAAGGACACATACAAGTTTGGGTGGAAAGCTTTCTCCGCATACACTGGACTGAACGCCACACAACTTTTGGATGAAGCCGTCGAAGACATGAAACGGGATCCAAGGGAAAGGAAAGGAGTGATTCTTCACAGACTACTTGCATATTACAATTGGCTGACTACCGAGTATCCAGTCTACAATCGAGGAAAAGGAAAGCACACTGTTGTTCGCTTAGGACTCAGACCTAAAACCGCAAACGGATGGGTTCAAGCAATCAGAAGCTTCTACGGGACATTCGATATCAACGTTAAAATGAAAGGCAAGTCAAGGCTTCCCAAACCTCGAGTTTACAACAAACGAATGGAGCTTGGTGTTCTAGAAGTCAGGGCACTGGTTCAACAGGCTAGAAATCCCAGAGATCGTGCAATTCTACTGACACTGTTTCAGGGTGGAATGGATGTCTCTACGCTGTGCTCAATCAAGTACGAAGATGTCAGGGGAGGACTCCAGAAGGATGAGTATCCACTGAAGCTGAACCTCTTTCGGGAGAAGACTGGAATTGAGTACTACACATTCCTTGGAAGGGATGCAATTAGTGCGATCAAGTCATATCTGAACGAGCTGAAATCGAAAGACATCTTCCTGCAGTCAGGACAGCCGCTATTTGTGAAGCTGGATTCAGCTGGAAAAGTGGAACAGATGGAGACTCAACTTGTGCAGAAACTTGTTCGTGAAGCTGCTTTAAGATCTGGACTGGTTGACGAAGAAAAGCTCAATGGGAAAGATATGAGTCCTTGCAATCCACACGCATTGAGAGAAGCCTTCGGAAGTATCATGATCAACAAGGGCGTTCCAGATACCATCGTTGACTTTTGGCTTGGTCATGCAATTGGTGATATGGCTCAGGCCTACAAGAGCGTGAAATCCGAAGAGCTGAAGAAGATGTATCTTGAGCGTGAAGCATTCATCAGCATAACCGCTCCGGAGAGTGAGATCACTGAGAAATACACGAAGCAAGTGGGTGAACTGCAGGGCTACGTCAACAGTCTCTTGGCTGAAAACATGAAGCTCAAGGAGGAAATGAGCAGAATGAAAGGGGATGTAAATGCTATGAAAGAATTGATCCCTTCGATCAAAGAAGTCGTCAATTGGCATAAGGAAATAAAGGCAGAAGAACAATTGGAGAAAGAGAGCAGGAAGTTTCATCCATATCCTCCTAAAGGTTGGAGAGAAAAACGGAAGAGGGAGATTCTAGATAATGGAGGCACCTAAAGTCATGAATCGAGAGGCGTCTACAGACGTTCACATAGACTGGACAGAATTCGTTCCTCGCGAGATACACTTAGAGGATTTGAAGCAGTCTGACTTCCCGCGCATTGCGAAAGACAGGAATTTGATGAAAAGAGTATGGGCTTCCATTAAACAAATCCCCCAAAAGCAGACAATAGTTCACGGCGATTCAAGATATATGGATTTGAAAGGCATCGATATACATCTGGTTGTCACATCACCTCCATATTGGACTCTGAAGAAATATGACCCTAGCCAAGGTCAGCTTGGAGTCATTGAGAACTACGACGAATTTCTGAGCGAAACCGACAAGGTTTGGCAACGCTGTTATGATGCGCTCGTCACAGGAGGTCGTATGGTCGTTGTCGTGGGAGACGTATGCCTTCCCAGAAGGAAAGATGGCCGTCATCGAGTCGTCCCTCTACATTCGTCAATACAAGAGCATTGTCGAAAAATCGGTTTTGACAATCTTGCCCCAATCATATGGTATAAGATTTCAAACATAAACATGGAAGTGGAAGGTTGCAGTCGATTCCTCGGGAAGCCATATGAGCCAAACTCAATCATCAAGAATGACATCGAATACATACTATTTCTGAGGAAGCCCGGAAGATACAGAAGCCCAAGCAAGGCTCAAAGAGTGCTCAGTCTGATTTCAGAAGGAGAACAAAGAGACTTCTACAAGCAGATTTGGAACCTTCCTGGAGCTTCCACAAAGCGACATCCAGCACCATTTCCACTCTCACTAGCTGAACGATTAGTGAAGATGTTCAGTTTCGTTGGAGACACAGTCTTAGACCCATTTCTAGGAACTGGCACGACACTGTTTGCAGCTGGACTTTGGGGGCGAAGCGGAATAGGTTACGAGGTGGACAGAAATTTCGTAAGGATGTCGCTTGAACGATTGAAGGGCGATATTAGATTCACCAATGTAGATTTCATAGAAAGGCTCAAGTGAGGAAACGCCTTTCCAGAGCCATCCTGACTGTTTGTAGAAATCTGCGATAGTTTGCAGAATCATTTTGGTTCGGAGCTGGAGGTTTAGTTACAAGCTTAGTCTCGTCTCTTGGATCATTCGTGTGATCAACGACGATTATTCCGACGCCTTCTATTCCTGTTCCGCCTTGAATATCTGCACGTGGGATTTCATTGAAGATGTCGATTGTTTCCTTCACCAGTTTTTCTATGTTCTTATGATAGGTGACTCCATCTCTCAGCGGACTGACGAAACGTTCGGACATGTTCACTAGCATCAGTCCACAAACGACACTCCTAGGATAGTAGTGCTTGACTATCGTTGCAAGAGAGCTCAAATCCCGCTGGCGGTTTCTTCTTGCTTTCCCATGCTCAGTCATCACGCTTTTTGCATCAACAGCAAGCCACACATCTTTGATTTCGTCTTTAGCTATCCCATTCTGATTACCGAAGAATCTCCCTTGCGGCGGAGAACCTAAGATAAGGTCGATGGTCCAGCACAAAGCACCTTGACCTATCGTGCAGTCTTCGTTGTAGACGAGCTTGCCCTCAAACGCAGCTTTCCTCAGAATTGCACTTTCAAAAAGAAGATCTTCCAAGAAATATCGGCACAGTGTTTGCCCATGCTTATCACTTCTCGGATGATATTGATTCTTTCTCAAATACTCAACAATGCGTTGATCCGCAAATACGTGATCTCTGGAAATTCTCAACCGCCACCTCTGTAATAGGTAACTCTTGCCAGAGCAGCATTGGTGACGTGGAGATATCAGTTTTTCCTTTCTTCGTTGAGCTTCTTCCGTGCACGTATGATATCAACGCTTCAAGGCACGTCAACGCTCACACTGTCTGAGCGAAGATTTAAATAACTAAACACTCGTTACAGTTTAACGAGTAACATGTCGTCCAAGAAACAGACAACCGAATTCGAAACTCTGATAGTTTTACGTAACATAGAGGACAAGCTACAGGAAATTCTGAACATTCTAAGAATGACCAACAAGGAGAACATCGAAGCCGCTCAAGACAGAGTGTTGGCAGGTTCTCCTTTGAGACAGAGGATCTTCGAACTATGTGATGGAAACCTTTCGGTTAGCGCCATAGCAAAGACTCTGGGAAAATCAATCCAGCAGATAAGTAACAACATCGCAGTTCTGCAAGATATTGGGCTTGTCAAAGAAGTCAGAAGGGGCAAAGAGAAAAGATACCAAAAAACGAGGTGATTCAGTGGAAGCCAAACAATTCGACCAACTGATGCGAAAACTTGACACAGTAATTCGCATAGTCGCTCTTTCTAGCATGAGAGATCTTACGTCGACAGAGAAGATATCCTTGCTGAGTCATGCTGGACTTGCTCCAAAAGAAATTGCGGAGATAATAGGCACAACGCAAAACGTCGTCAATGTTAGACTTTCAGAACTTCGGAAAAGGGGTGAGAAGAAATGAGCAAGAAAAAAGAAATCAAGAATGATGAGGCCATGATTAACCTTCTGATTCTGAGTCTCCTCAAAGATGGCGTAGATCCCAAGATGATAGAGGTGGCAACTGGAATACCAGAAATGACGATAAGAGGAAAGTTTCCGATGAAGCTAATCAAGAAACTAGGTAGCCAAGAGAGGTGATTACATTGAGTCAAGAAAAGTCTAGAAAGAAAAGAGATGAACTGAAAGAACTGCAGTCGATAAGAAATCTATTGATTGTGCAATTACTCAAAGTTGGAGCTACTTCTGAAGAAATAGACCTAGCAACTGGAATGGGTGCTGGCAATATCCGTAACATGTTTGCCGGAGTGAAAAAGAAGGGTTAAACACCGGATGGCAATTGATACAACAGACGTAAGGTCACATGCTCAGAGACAAATAGCTTATGCCGTCGAGATACTGGGAAGATCGAGAGACAGGCGAATTGTTTTTGAAGAGATTTACAGAGGAAAGAAAGCCATCAAGACGGTAGATGAAATCGCAAAAAGAATCGGCATTGGCAGGAAGCGAGTCCTTGAAGAGGGGCTTGTTCTTTACAAGAGCAAAATAGTAAGCAGAACTAGGATCGAAGGGAGACTTGCCTTCGTAAAAGATAGCTTCTACTCCCAACACAAAACGAGAATCCTGCATCTCGTGACCAACAAACGAGCAAGAGAGAGATTTTCGGCTAGAACAGGCACGGTAACTAGAGAAGTGACGATCATCAGCGTGCCAGTCGCCCGCAAATCGATTGACGTCAAACAACTCACCATTGATGAAATAGATTCCTTTGAGAGGGTCAGAGAAGTGACATTGGCGCCGAATATGAAGGCATCACCTATTCTCGAAGAAACCTTCCAAAGAGGACTTCAAAAGATACTTGGAGAGCAAGGTGAATTCAAAGATTGGGGAGGCGAAGGAGATGACCTCTTTTCGACACGATTGATACTTAATGGAAGAAGAACAACCGTGGCATTTGGACTTAAGGGAAGAGGAACGAAAGGTAAGCTGACACCGAAGAAGCTCGGCAAACAGGGGGATCAAATTCAAAGGTTGTTCAGAGCTCCAGCCGATGTGTTCCTTATACAATACTGGGATCAAATTCAGGAGAGCGTAGTAGAACAGATGAGACTAATCGCTATTGCCAGATCTTCGCTCGATGGTAGACGAATATACTACGGGGTAGTTGATGGGCAAGATACATTGAGAATTCTTGAGGCCTACAAGGAATACTTTGAGGATTGACATAGCGCGCGCTTATGGTGCAAGAAGAGCTTATTAAACTTGCAATCAAATAAGAGATTGAGGTCTTTTCTATGAACCCAGCTCGAGATCATATCAGTGAGAAAGCACAGAGAGTCTACGATTATTTGTTGAAATCTAAGAAAGCCACAAGAAAAGAGATTACGGATCATTGCGACATAGCAAAGGGAGAGTTCCATAAGATAAGAAGAGAGCTGGTGAGGCAAGGTCACGTCGAAGCACTCAAAGGTCGTTGGGGCGGTCTGATCCTATCTTCTGGACAAGGAACCGAGACGAAGGCTGAGGTTGCTGGAGAGGAATCGACTGCCACGTTGTCTAGGGAGGCAGAGACCTTGTACGGGTTGATTCCCGACAGGGACACGATCACAAATCGCGAACTGCAAATGAGATTGAAGAATAAACTCAAGGAGAAAGATGAGCCTATTGAAGAGTTTGCCAAGCGCTTTTGGAAATATCGTCAGGAGCTACTCGATCAAGACCTAATTGAGAAGAGGAGAGGGCGAGGAGGAAGCGTTAGAAGGGTTGAAAAGCATGAGCTAGCCAAGTTCGTTGAAGATGAGAGCAAACTCTATCCTGAACTCGTAAAATGGCTCAAATTGAATGACGTGGCTGAACTGCATTCAAAGAAATGGGAAGCTTGGGTTTGTGATACGTCTCGCGAGCACCACCCGCGCGAAAGTGGCAAGTGGTCAAGACCCGACGTAACAGTCGTCAAAATCAAGGAATACGATTTTGCACCAGAGAAGGAGTTCATAGTAGTTGGATACGAGATTAAACAGCACGATGACAGGGATGACACCAAAGGCGTGTTTGAAGCAGCTTCACATTCCAAATTCTGTCATGAGTGTTATCTTGTCATCGAGACTTCAGAAGAGGAAGCCATTGAATCGGAAGAGCCTCCGGAGAAACTCAGGAGTGATCTGAGAAGGTTCGGTGTTGGGTTCGGTTGGCTTTACCGCCAGAAAGCAGGAAAGGAATATGTTTTTGTTCCCCTTTGGGACGCAGTTTCTCGTCCTCCTAATCCTGGAGAAGAGAGTCAATTGCTGGAGGTTTTCCACAAAACGCTTCCGACAGAGGAGCAATCGGCTTTCAAAAGGGCAGTTAAGGCACGTTAGTATCTATTGCTTTCTTCGTGCGTATCAACTGAACAGGATGTTCCCTTTCTCGTCTATTCGGGCGACCTGCCAATCATACTTGTGTTGAGACACAACAGCGCGGGCTACCTGCCAAGTATTATGTGTGAGGATATTATCCTTGTTTCAGATAGTTTGGATCTATGTCATAACAGGGTTTGCCCGATTTCAAGAGAGTGAGTATCTTGTCTGTTTTAACACTGCCTGCCCAAAATCTCGTAAGCAATTCGCCCAACATCGGGATCGTCAACAAGGTGACCTTTGAACTTATAGCACTTTGTTTGGCCACTTCAACGAAGTCTGGATAGCCAATAGTCACAGAGGCAATGGGCTTATATTTTGCCCCTTTTCCAAGTATCTCTTCGGATTCAATCGCCGAAACTCTTCCTTTTTCGGATCTCTTTACTTCAATTGCGATTATACCTTCGGCTGTCTGAACAATGATGTCTGGTTCATGTTGATCTTTTTCCCCTACAAAATCTGCATTTATCTTGAATTCTTCTCTGAACAGTCTTACGACATGTTTTGAGAGATCGTCGCCATGTGTATTGTAGAGTCCCAATACTAAGTCAGTGTTCTTCCCCATTTTCGTGGCCAGTCTGACCTGAATTGCCTTATTTTTTAAGGACATAGTCTCAATATACTGCTCAACGTTCTCCTTTATTCTTAAAGCTAAAACATCTCCAATATCTTCAACATTCTTCAAATCTCCGATACTGGCTTCCAGCAAGCTGTCTATGTCATGGTATCCAGCTCTAGAAAGACTGAGCGCTCGCCTTCTGTGTATCCCTTGTATTCTTAGCCTCATTATTTGCAGGCCTTCCCTAGGTACTCCGAAGTATATTCTTTCCGATGTTTCAAGAAGTGAGTCTATGAAATCGTCTCTGAAATCGAACAAAGGCTTTTTTGCCGTATGTGCCAGACCCTTCAAAATCCATTGAATGTTTTCTGCTATTCTATTGATTGTTCCCGCTGCGGCATATTGGGTTAGGTCAAAATAGGGAATGCCTTCAATCCATCTAAGAAGCATTCTAGTCGTCCTCAAACTTGCTATGAAAACGGTTTCATTAAAATGGGGCTCAACGAAGTATGAGTCAGAGTTTACCGTGTAAATGGCTTCCAATTCTTGTATTTCAGTTTTGCTGGTAGGGGGATAAAGTCGTCCAGCACCAGCATCACTTGTGCAGCAGCACAGATGAATTACTCCTGCAACAATGCTTTCAAAATTGGTAACCTTCTGGATTTTTGCTTCATTCGCTTTTAGAGCTTGATAGAGAAATACTACAGTCTTAGGAGACAAGAGTTCCTCTGCGCATCTAAGACCCAGTTCCGTTGTTTTTAGCCTATCATTCTCCTCGATAAGACCCATTTCCAGCAGATTGTCAACCTCTTGCTTCAGCGTTTTCGATATTATCTCTTTGTATGTATTTGGCTTCTCGGAAGAGACAGAAAAGCCATAAAATGTGTTCTCCATACAGAGCTGCAATTCATCTCGCGCAGAGCATGTTTTTGAGGAAATCAATGCTAAAACGGAACGGTCGAGACCCTCTGTTTTTGTTATTTGGGAAACCACTCTTTCTGGCTTTGCATTTATGTAATTGCTCCAAAGGAACTCTAAGTCTCGTTCATTAGAGGCTAACAGTAATGACCTGCCGAACTCTTCGGCTCTCCTAAGGCGACCTGCCCTACCAGAAATGTTCTTATAGGTTGAAACTGGAATGGGGTTGCCATCATAATATGTGTGAAAAAGTATTATCACGTTCTTAGCAGGAGTATTTACACCTGCTGCCAATGTTGGCGTCGAACAAATCACTCTTATCATACCTTTTCTGAATCCAGATTCGACTATTCGTCTTTCATCACTTAGCATGCCTGCGTGATGAAAAGCAACCCCTTTGACCAGAACCTTCTTTAGCTTTGCAGTGATAGGAGTGGCTTCTACTGTAGTATCTATCTCATCAATCAAAATGTTCATATTCGGCAGATTTGGCATTTCTCGTGCTATCTGCTGAGCTGTTTCCTCAGCCCTTGGTTGGGTATTTACAAAAACCAAGCATTGTTCCGTTACGCTTTGTTCGATGATTCTGGAAATGTTGTCTAGTTTCAATGCTCGCTCGACTACAATTTTGCCTGAATTGAACTCTTTGTATAGGAAGTCTCCATTGTTTAGAGCCAATCCTATGAACTTGATCGGGTCTGTCCCAGTGTAAAGTAACCCTTCGCGAAGCTCAACATCTCTTTTGTCTATTGGAACCAAGGTACAGTGAAGCCATGACGCAAGTAGTTCAGCATTTGATATTGTTGCAGAAAGCCCGATTATTTGAACATCCCGGGTGAAAAAAATCAACTTTGTCAGAAGCATTTCAAGCGGGATTCCCCTTTGGCTGTCTCCAATATGTTGAATTTCATCAACTACAACCAATCCGAGGTCTTCAGTTAGCTTAGGATTCTTGACCAGTAACGCATTCAGTTTTTCATAAGTTGAGATTGTGACATCGAAGGCAGTCAAATCATTGTCGTATTCATAATGATCTGAAGTGGAAATAGCAACTCTAAGACCCCACTTCTCGTACTTTTCCACGAAATCTCGAAACATCTGTTCTGCCAATGCTCTTAACGGAACTAGAAAGAAACTGCGCTTGGCATCTTTTTGTCTGGACGCGTTTAGCGCTGCGAGTTCGCCAATGAAAGTTTTTCCCGTGTTAGTTGGAGCACTTACTAGAAGGTTTTTTCTCTCAAACAATCCATTTTGGATTGCGGCCTCCTGCGCAGAGGTTAGAGTTTCGAATCCAAGTTCTTTGAGTTTGTCAATTATGCTTTCGCTTACTCCGAACTTGACTAGTTCCTCTATTTGCACACGAATCAGCCTCACTGGAAGTCATTTTGAATAGATATATTTGTAGAATACAAAAGTGCATCGGTTCCACCTTGCGCGCCAACATCCCAGCGAACACTTGACACAATGTTCCTAGAAACTACTCAAATCCGAGGTTACATCATTTCAATTGACATCAAAGCATGTTTTCCCTGAAGATTAGCGCGCGCTCAATACATTCTTGGCGCGCGTGAGAGTATTGGCATTACTACAAGATAGTCACGGAAATTCTTATAATCATGGTAAACGCGATATTAGAGCAGCCAAGTCGAGCAAGGTGAAATGTTTCAGAAAGATGGCTAGACGGTGGACATCGCTGATTGTTCGCCATATTATGGGATAGTTAGCCACGCTATGGAGGTGTTCCTTATGGCAGATGAAATTGAACACGATTATCTTCCAGTCACTCTCGAAATTGGAGCTTTGATGGAGAGATACGATTGGTTCTTCGAGCAACTGGACGTGATCGTAAGAAACGCAGACTTTGAACAGAAGTCGAAGCTACTTAGAGTAAAGAGGGATACAATGAATGACTACGCTAACCTTTTGCTGACGCTGAAGCATGGAAGGAAACAGAGAGGCCTAGATATTCAGATTCTTAATGAATTGCACCTGGAAGGCACGAAAACGGCAAAGGAATTGGCGGAAAAGCTCGGCGTTTCGGAGAAGGCAGTGAAGAATCACTACACTGAGCTAAGAGATGAAGGTCTGATTATGACAAAAAAGCACGTTGGCACAAGACTGACTGAGAAGGGCAAAGAGTCGCTCTCTGGGACTTAATTCACTTATTGCCCTTATTCACCACAATCTCTCTTTTCATTTTAGGGAGCATTTTGCTGAAAAAGCCTGAAATTCAGTCAGAAGGAAAATTGGACCGTGAAATGAACCGTAATCATTAAATACTAGAAATATGCATATAACGTTATATGGGGGCAACCTAAAGGAGAACTTACGATGCAAAAGGAGAAATACAAAGCTCAAATGCGTCAAATAATGAGGAGGCAAAGGGCGAAGCTTCGCACTTTCTCAGAATCGACAGCTGCACTGATCTTATGGATGGAAAATCAAGCAAAGAAAGGAGAAGAGAAGCAAGTGAACTTGGCAATAGTTCAGACTCCTGATAGAGACTTCCATAGATTTCTGACCCTTGGAACAATCGACGAATTCGTTCAGAAGCTCAAAGCAATCGGCTGCAAGGACATCGTCTATTTCCATCCGAAGAAGTTCAAACTGCTATGCACCGAAGACCCTGTTGTTGAGAAGGTGGAGTCCAATGATAATGATTAGTCGGAAGCAACTTGACCAGTTCCTATCAATGATGGCGAATTTAGAGAAGATTGGAATCGATTTTGAAATTCGGATTCAAGGAAAAAAGGTCACGGCTGCTCAACTGAAGAAGGCTCTGGGTTGATGAAAGAGGGGGGTAATGAGGGGGTAGCTACGTTGAAGGAGCTTTTGTACAGTGATGAAGACCTGAATCGACCAATGACTATTGACGAACTGAAGAGCATACTGTCTTCTACCATCAAAAGAGATGATCCAACCAAAGTCATACTCTTCCTGGGAATGCTGAACACGTTTACGGATGAGAACCAGATGAACATAGCACTTGGCTCAGGTTCGTCCACTGGGAAGACGTACATTGCGTTGGAGACGGCTGCATACTTTCCTGAAGAGGCTGTAAAAATCATTGGAGGAGCAACAGCCCGATCATTTCATCACGAAACTGGAACTTGGGACGAAAAGAGGAAAGCGATAGTGGTCGATTTGGAAGGGAAAATACTCATCCTTCTAGACCAACCTGACTATCAGCTAATGAACAACCTGAGAACGTTCCTTTCCCACGACCAGAAAGAGATCACATATAAAATCACTGACAAAAATGACAAGCACGGTCTCAGAACGAAGACGGTGATTCTTCGCGGATATCCGACAGTCGTGTTTTGCACCACACGCGGGAATCCTGATGAGCAGGAACAAACTCGTTTCATAATGCTTTCTCCAAGCATAGAGGAGGAAAAGATAGCTGAGGCTATTCTTCTCCAAGCTGAGAAGCTCAGTGACAGAGATGCCTATGTGAAGAAGCTGGAAGTCGATCCCAGACGCAACTGGCTAAGAAAAAGGATTCGAGTGATACAGTTGGCTGGAATCCGCGACGTTGTAATCAAAGATGCGAAAGCAATCTATGAGAGGTTCCGGAAGGAACACGCTCACCTTGTTCCCAGACACCAAAGAGATTTCCCCAGACTAATGACCATCATCAAGGCTCATGCTATGCTAAACACATTTAGCCACGAGAAACTCGATGACGGAAGAATCGTAGCAACTCAAGAAGACATCGACGCCGGATTCAAGCTCTATGGGGAGGTTTCAGAGCCGAATGAACTCGGTCTTTCGCCAGAACAATACAATCTATTCAAGAAAGTCATTGAATCTCTCTGGAATGAACTGCACAGAGGATTAACACGGCAAGAAGTGAGAGATGCTTACTATCGAGTGCATCATAGACCACTTCAAGAAGAGAAATTCAGACGAGATATTCTTCCTGCTCTCGAATCATCGGGACTCATCTATCAAGAGCCTGATCCTGACAATAGAAATCGCATTCTGATACACCTTCCTGAAAAGAATCAGCCCAAGATACCAGTCATAATCCAAGCTCGCTTCGAAACCGCAGGGGCGTGAGGTTACAACGCTGAACATTTCTCAATACACTCTCTTCCTGAGAGGAGGATGTTGTGAAGTAGTAACCCCCCTCACGACCCCCCTGCTTGATGACCAGAGTGAAAGCGAGGCAAAGTGGTGACGAAAAATGAGTGAATGGGAACAATCCGGAAATGCGAGACTATCCAAGACTGGAAAAGGCATTGTCCTAAGAATCAACGGGGAACTGCACTTTGTCTTCCTCTGGCAATTGAAGAGTCTCGTGGATGGAAACGTCATTGAAATTCCTTTAAAGAGGATTCCAAGGAGTGAAAAGAAAGATGAGCAATGACGAAGGAATTATTGCACTTCAGCCTCAGAAGGACAGCACTGAGACATCGCTTGCAGCGATACTTCAAAGCCAATTCATCGAGCTGAATATGGAGCCAATTCTGAAATCGACTGAAATCAGGGAACACGAAGTAATGGGTTACACTGCAATTCTGATGAGCCAATTCGTCAATGAGATTCTCTCGGTGAGGGAAGGCAATCTTACTGGAGCCATGAACGTCGAAGAGGCGAATTACATCAAGAGGAAACTCGCATTGCAGAAAGCAATCAGTGAAGATCCAAACGTGATGGTTTGGTTGATTGAGAACACGTGGGCAAGATTCTTCGGAATACTGCGTCAGTCATTGAATCGTCAGTCAAGGAAAGAAGGCGTTGACATCGCAACTGCTGCCGTGATGAGGGCGGCTGAAAGTGAACAATTGAACATCGGACAGAGGTTCTTGGCAAAGCTGGGAGTTGGAAAGTATCGAGTGGATTACAGGAGGAAGGACGATTGAGTTCGAAAGATGAAATGGCTGAGAGGCTTAGACAACCTCAGGCCATCGAATCCCTCAACGTGGAGAGAATTATCACAGCTCAAGTGGACGATTGCAGACGAATGAGTATGCTCAGCGCGCTCATGGGCGATCCTTCCTTCTATTGGCAAAGCGTTCAGACATTGAAGACTCTAATGGCGATGATTGCTGATGAGGAATACCTCAAGGAAACCAAAGAGATAGACGAAGAAATGAAGATCACGGGGAAAAGGCTCTCGAAGATGTGGGAACAACGTCCATATGAACATCTTGCTTTGAATCTCGAACACTTCGCTACGAAATACTTCACTGCTTGCATGAGGAGACTACAGCGGATGGGACTCGGCTTGACCATGATCGGGGAGGATCAGACTTTTCAATGACGGGCGAGATCGAAGTGTGCACATTTCTTCCTCTCTGCAATTCACCAAGCAAACGCAAGAGCTGGTGTTGCGGAAATGGAACCAATGAGGATCGAAGAGAACGTTGCATACGCTTTGTTCAATACGAGAAAGGAGACGCTGAAAAAACTTAGGCGCTTTTCGGTAGTGATCTTATGAGTTTCTATGAAAGAACTGCATTAGGATACGTTCTGAAGGTCGAGGGCAACAAATTCCTCGCAGCCATCTACTCTCGGGAACACAAGGGCATTAACTCCATCATGCTCATTCTTGGACCGAGGGGAATTGGGAAGACCTATCTCGCAATGAAAATCGCTGAGACTCTTTCGGAGAAGATGCACTCCCGGAAGTTCACTGTAGATGATGTAGCATTTGACCTGAGTGAGATTCTTTCCCGAATCAAGTATCACGAAGACAGTAATGAGAAATGGGCTTGGTTAATCTTTGATGAAGCTGGACTGGAAATCTTCGCACGCAATTTCATGGACGACATCAACAAAGTAATGAGCTATGTGATGCAGTCCTTCCGTCATACAAAGATAAATCTAGTCGTCAATTGTCCGCATCCGGATATGGTTGATTTGCACGTCAGGAACATGGCTGACTTCTGGATTGATATGAAGGGAAGAGGAAAGGCGAAAGTTTACAAGACTCGACTCGTGAGCTTCAGATCTGGCATTCGGACTCCACTCTATTGCATTATTGAGAATGCGTCACTTCCAAGCAAGGAACTGTACGAGGCATACGAGGCTAAGAAGAAGTCATACTTGGATAGGAAGTATTCTGAATATCTTGCTGAGACTCAGAGGCGGAAGGAATCCACTGATAGACTGATAGCCAACACCGCTGAGCATCAGCGTGAGATCCTGGAACTAATCAAAAAGGAATACCTCGAAGGAAAGATTCCAATAAAGAGACTTGCATATGAGATCAAGCAAAGGCTCGGAATCTCGCAAGCTCCTGCATACGATCTAAGAATCAGATTGTTAGAAGAAGTGGAAAACGAGAAATCAGACGCGGACTCATAAGAAACAAACAGTGACATTGGTAAAGCAGTGAGTCTAGATTTGATCAAGCTTTTATTATGTCATGACACATTGTCACATAGGGATTGATGTGGATAACCGAGAACGCGATATCAAGTCCATTCGTGAGCTTGAGGACAAGGCAAGAGAGGCAGCCAAGGCGAAGAACTTGGATCGATACGTCTCTTTTTATGCAGACGACGCGTCCTGCTCTGGCCCGGAGCACCGATGGTCACGGGTCGCACTGCAATCAAAGAGTTCATGCGAGTCTTTCTTTCGATGCCAGACTTCTCGCTCAGCTTTGATAGCGCGCGCATCCTATAACTGATCTATTGCCACACATCATTTATATAGGGAATATTAGCCTTCCGTAAGGCTTCAAGGACGAGCATTATTGGCACACTATCTACAGCCATTGCTATCGAAATTGCTATAAATCCAGCTAAAAAGGATGAACCCGTTGGAATGAAACCCAACCAGATGAAAGTGACGATAATTGTTTCCAATGGGCAGTAGACAAATATCAGAACTAGCCAGTAACCGATCCACCACAAAACCATTCTCTTAGAGCGATGGAATAATCTTGCGTATATTCCCAGTGGAAAAGCAAGTACGGTGCCCGCTGCTGATATTAGTGGAAATGGCGATGCGAAAGCATATATGATGCCTGTTAAAGGCCCTACGATTGGTCCTCCGATAATGCAAGCCGATAAAATGAAAAAATCCGCAGGACCAATAATTATGCCTACAAAAGGAAAGGCTATGCCTGATAGCCTTAATGCAAATGAAATGCTACCAAATACTGCTGTTAACGCAATCTCCCTTGGACCGAATCTGAGAAGAGATTTGAAATTACTCCTAAGGCCAAGTGAACTTGATTCCATTTCCATCGCCTATTTTATCTATTGTACCTGTAAGCCTATTATTCATAGCGCGCGCCGAGTCGGTCAAATTGTCAGATATGCACGTGCCCAACTTAGTCATATTGAAAGGCTCTCAAGAATATTACCGTTTCTGACGAGCTCGATCTATTTGTGTATGTGCGCGCTCTGAGTGTATGTAAGTGAGTGTAGGAGTGATCTAGAGAGAGCGAATTTTGGGTTTGGGATAAAAGCGCGCGCGCCAAAAACGAAAGTTCGGAATAGAAATATGACTTTGCGGAAGAGCGTTAGCCGAATCGACATTAAACGCATGCGATTCGCTTTTTTATTTATATCGAGTAACAGCCTTAATGTCAATATGTTGGGAATGGGTGTTAGGAAGTTAGGTTAACTCTTGGATTAAGGTAAGTTTTATCCAACCAACCAACCCATCACTACCTACCCATCACTACTTCTCAATCACAACCCCGACGCCACTACCTACCACTACCTACCTACCTACCCATACAACGCACACGCACACGGAGTGTGAGAGAGTGAGGGAAGGTTGGTTGAGAGTGTAAATGGTTGAGAGAGCGTAGATATTTAGCGCGCGCCAGATTTGTGAGCTTGGTTTTAGTTTTCACCTAAAATGAGAAAAGGTTAGTGCAAGACTTTATCCCTCAGACCCAAACCTTAGCTCGTGAGCGCGTGCGCACTCTCTCTTGCTCACTCTCACCAACTAACTCACTCACACACGGTCAGCGCGCGCTAGTATCTTATATGCTGATGAAGAGATAGTTGGATACACAATTGGGGAGGAGTTATTTTGGTTAGGATAGAAAAGTCAGTTGAAATCAAGGCTCCGCCTGAGAAAGTCTGGGAAATGTTGGCTTTCGACAGGATGTCAGATTGGATGGGCGACTGGAAGAGCGTTGCGTTCACTTCCGAGGTTCGCACTCCCGAGGACAAGTATAGGGTGGGTGCATCTGCCCACGTGACTGAGAAGCACACGAAATATGATATGGAGATCACGGAGA
>Ga0315279_10005645_pt1 | contig 16110 bp, 13 predicted proteins | sample YL17G06_20_MG_FD_203694 | JGI IMG/M metagenome (GOLD analysis project Ga0315279, IMG submission 203694) | Sediment microbial communities from Yellowstone Lake, YNP, Wyoming, USA - YL17G06_20 | ecosystem: Environmental > Aquatic > Freshwater > Lake > Sediment | place: USA: Wyoming | collected...
AGTGCGCGAGGCTCCCCTTTCTCCATTAATGTTCACGGCAAAAAGACGCGCTCTTCATTAACCCATTAGCACAACCTAACAGGTGTAGACACCCTGAACTCGAAATCACTTCTCGCCCTCCCACCATCTTTTACAGTAGCCCTTCTTCTCTAGCCATTCATCGTATTCATCGTAAGGATCCTTTTGTTCGCCTTCTATGGATGCCTTGGCAACTGCGGCCTCTCTCGCAGCCTTGTGTCGCTCTAGCGTGCGTTGTATTTGCGCGTCACGTGCTGCGGCATATTTGGCATTCATCTCGGCAACATCTCTATCGCCTGCTACCTTAGCTCTATGAATTCCTATGGCACATACTCCGAGAATTGCTGAAAGGCACCCGATTGCTCCTAGTGCGTTAAGTCCAGAATAGAAGTACATACACTCGAGGACGTAGTAACCAAGTGGCACTAGAAGAGTGTATGCAACTATCCTGTACTTCCATGGTACTCCTACGAAAATCTCAGGCATCTGTCCTGAGCTGCTATCGTCTGGTCCCATCCCTCGAGGTATTGTTCGCCAGTCAGTATTGATTGGGAAAAAGCCGCCAGGTCCCGTCTCTTCAGAATTGACTATCATGTTCATAACTGCATTGTTAATTTCTTGCTGTTGAGTTCCAACTGGCTCCCAAAGATGTCTGAACATATGGTGAGGTTCAAAGTCATACATTGGATCACGATGTTTGCCCATCAGTTCATCGCCATCTCAATCAATTCTTGCGAGAGGCACTCTTCCTGTAAGCACTCGATGAGTCTCGGTATCGGCAAACTCCAAAGCATGTCAGCAAGAGCATCTGATACGAATTTCTGACCGAGTATTTAGTGTAGTGGTGGTCAGCTGGTGCGGGCGTCCAAATTTGAACCGTCTTCATATCAATCCTGTTGCTCGCGGCCAGTTTGAACGCCTCCGCTACCTCAATACGTTTCTTTGACACTACCCTGGAGTGCCATTCAGATCTATGACCTGAGTGTAACTGCAGATCGAGATCAGTAAGGACGATCCAAGACTCGTCACATCTCATGAATTATCAGGCGGACGCGACCTGGCAGCTCAGCACATTCTAAATTCACAAGGCCTCTGAACGAACCTGCGGTAGACTTGCCTGATCACCTGATAGTGGCGACCTGGAGTTCGCGCATGAACTACGGGTCTGTTCCAGTGTTCGCTACTCGTGTCAGGCCATCAACGATGCCTAGTTGAGCCATTTCTCGTCGTCGAAGTGTCCAAATCTGCCACAATTCGGATGCCTGTAGCTACAGTTGAGCGTAGTTTTGACTTTATAGCGACCCCTGATCAGACTTTTGTTTATAAGCAGACGACCGCTTTTTCGTGAAACAGAATGAAATTCAACAGTGAAAGCGGGTTTCCCCTTCGAAAGAAGGAATGATTGGGTCTGGAGTCAAAGTTCTTCAGCAAGTTCGGGCCGCTTTTCTCCCTTAACCATAGGTGAGAAAGGCAGGTAATGTGAATATTCACACTTTCCTCATTGCAGGTGACACATCCTTGGACTGTTGCGTTGCTCAGAAATGAACAGGATCATGGGACACCTGCCGGGATGAGATCCACTCTAAACATGTTCTTCTTGCCTCGGATACCTGGGGTATCAAATCCCCTTTGGTTCGAACGTTCTTGTTCTCTAGGTTGAAGTCCTACTTGCACAACTCTTGGGTAGGGAATTCGTTGGACCAGTTCCAAGCTCTTACGGCAGAGCAGAGCCTATGATTCCTGTATCTCCGCAACATGACTCTGACCTTCCGTCAGTGTTACTTGGAAGCGAGTGTCGGCGGCAGCTAACAGTTCTGGATGGTGGTCAACAATGATGAGCTGCGGCACCCGTCGGAGGTTCTCCAGAACATTCACAAGTTCATTTCTTCTGCTCTCGTCCAAGTGAGTTGTGGGTTCGTCCAGAATTAGGAAGTCAAGTTCGCTCAGGACTTCACTGAGCGCCATTAAGAAAGCCATCGAAGCAAGCACCTGTTGACCTCCGCTCAGCCGATGTGCGTGCCTCTTGTATCCCGCTCTGGTGACTATGAATTCATACTCCTCTGAGAATTCGAAGTTCTCGATTTCAGCGCCGCCGTAGAGCCGCTTGAGGTAGTCATTTGCGCTCGCCGTAATCTTGGCGACAAAGCTCTTCCTTACAGCAGGTTGAATCTCCCTGAACGCAGTTCGGACCATCTGGAGCATTTCGATCTTCTTGGTGTCCAATTCAATCTGAGGGTGCAGCTGCTTCGCCTGTTTGTCAGCCTCCTTAGCAGCTTCAACTCGTCTTACTTGGGGCGCTAAGACATCTTCGTCGTACGACGCGAGTCCACGTTCTGACTCCGCGATTCGTTCAGGCAATGAGTCAAGTAACCCAAGCAACATACGCGATTTCTGTAGGGTTTGGTCATCTGATTCGTCTTTTAGATTTCCCAACAACAACTGCCGCAGTTCGGCAACCGTTCCCTTTCTTTCTTCGAATAGCTGGCTTTCAGAAGCTCCTGCTCTTTCTCTTTCTTCGCGCTGCGTCACCAACTGGCTGGTGAACCCAATAGCCTTGCCTTGGTTCTCGACATGGGCTTTTGCGGAATTCAGTCTCTCCTTGATCGTCTCACCAGTCAGAGTCTCGTTAGACCATTGTTCCTTTGCCTGTCCGATCTTGTTCCCAACATCCTCAAGTTTCCTTTTGATTTCTTCGGTGTGTTTGATCCATTGTGCTGGGGTTAGAAGGTTGCCACACCTGTCGCATTGAATCGCGGGTTGTTCTCCCTTGCCGTTCAGATATGAACGGATGCCTTCAAGTTGCTTCTCAACTGAGGATTTCTCCTCAAGGGCTGTATCATATCGGGATTTCGCCGATGCCGCTCTCTTTATACTCTCAGTGTACTGTGCATCAAATGCGTCTCGTTTTGATGTAAGGTTAGGAAGCGCCGATTCGAGCCTATTCAAGTGCTCACGCATCCGTGGAGCGTCCAAAGCCTCCATTATCGCGATTTCCTCGTTAGGTAAGAGCCCTTGAAGTTGCTGGAGCATTTTCTCTATGGAAGCCTTGCTGGTTTGGGTGATTGCCCTAGCTTCATTGATCTTGCTGTCCAAACTGTCGATTCTGCTGAGCTTCTCGCCTATTGACGGTGCGACCCTCCTGAGTTGCTCATATTCCCTTTTTGTTTCGTCAAGTCTCTGTTGTTTCGTCTGGCGTTCCTGAGTTAGCTTCTGATACACCGACTGTTCCTGCGCGAGTTTCGAAGCAACTCCATCCAGTCTTGCCTTCTCCAAGAGATTCGCCTGTTTTCGCTCCTGAATCTTCCTGATGGGTCCTCTTCCAGTCCCAACTCACGATGTGTTTCTTCGAGTTGTGCGACTTTGAATAGTCTGTCGAGGATAGTCTTGCGATCCTGTCCTTCTTGCAGGATGTCGGCGAATTTACCCTGGGGCACATGGACTACGTATCGGAATACTGATGTCTCGACTCCAAGTGCCTCGAGGGTTTTGCGTACAGGATCTGGCTTCTTGATTATTTCGTCGGTCTCAAGGTTAAGAATCGAACAGTCGTGATCAGCCCCTCCATCAGTTTTTCGTGTCAAGGTTCGGTGTATGCTATAGTTTTGGTTAGTTCGCGGGTCCAGATAATCCAATACAACCTCTGTGCTGTCTGCGCCGTCGGCTATGAGTTCCTCGAGGTTTAGTCCCTGTTCGCCTCCGAGAAATGCGAAGTCGATAGCTTGCAGCAGGTTTGTCTTCCCTGAACCTGTCTCTCCGATTATGATGTTCTTGCCGTTTCCGAATTCTATTTCTGTGTCTTCATGGGTTGCGAAGTTGTGAAGCTCTAGGCGTCTAATCATTGGGACTCCACTCGTCCGTTACGTTCAGCGCTTCTTGGTGAGATGTCTTAGTCTTCTTTGAGTAGATTGTCAGTAGTCTTGCAGCGATATTGGTTGCGTCCTCAGGTCTTCCTAGGCGCGAGCTGAAGTGTTGTTTTAAGAGTTGATGAATGTCCGCTTCCTCAATGGTTTGTTCAGTTTCTGTTCCAACAAAATGAATTAACGGGTAATCCAGGTAGAGGAACTTGTCCCGAAGAGACATTGTTTCTTTGATGTCGATGTCGCTTCGAGAAGTTGAGGGATGTAGGCTGCCCTTCAAAATGGGCCGCACAATTGCTGAAGCCGACGCGTTCTTTGCGACTGCATTCTTCGTGGCTTCGGAGACCTGGGAGGAGGTGGCTCTGTTGAACTGAATCTCGACATTCCTTACGTCTCTTGCCTGTAGAGCTTGAAACTTGGCGGTTGCGATCTCACCAGTAATCTCCACCAAATAGTATCCACGTTGGAGATCGTTCCGGCTTTTCTCCTCGAGTGTCGTATCATTGAGTTCGTATGATATGGTCGGCGCTTCGGCAAAGGATGTGTATTCTGGTGAACCAGGATTGTAGATTTGAAGGTCTTTGTGCTCCCATCTCTTGTGATTATGACCCAAGGCAACATAATCCACGAGACCTTGGCTGAGCAGATCGCTCACCAAATCAGCCTTCACAGTCGGACCAGTAATGGTCGGCATATTCGAGACGGAGCCATGCATCAGTAGAATTCTGAAACCTGATTGAGCCGTCATCTTGGCTTTGAGAGACTGCAAGAGTTGCTCCTGTTCAGACCCATGGTCACCCAACCCGTACACTGTTACGGCTTTTCCAGATTTTGTGGTGAAGTTGTAGACTGGTTCGTGGTCGGCATCGATTCGCTTAACCAAACTCGCCCGCTTGTCAAGAATCTCGAGAACGTCTCCTCCCGCCTTGTCAAAATAGGACTCAGGTCGGTCGTGTGAGCCGGGAGTCACAATGAACGGTATTCCTGCATTTTTTAATCTCGGCAACTGCTCAAGAAGCCTGTTCCAAGCCGCCGTAGAAGGACGAGGACGATCAACCAAATCCCCGCCATGAACAACGAAATCTACCTCTTTCTCTAACGCTGCGTCAATAATCGAAGCGAAAACTCGCCCATAAACTTGGATTTGAATCCTGTCTTGTCTGCCGATTGGGGGCCAGTTCAGGCCGAGGTGGGTGTCGGCGAGGTGGATGAATTTGAGGTCGGGTTTCTGTTCAGTAGACGTCAAAGTAGTCTCCTGATGGTGCTGCTATCGGTGCGGGAGGTTGTTCGTCTGGTTCGGTTAGGTTGCTCAGGTCTGGCGTGATTTGGATTTCTTCTCGTCTTCGGTATGTTGGAAGTTTTATTCCCAGTTCGTCTGCGGTCATGTGCTCTACCCGAGTGTGAGGGAGTGATTGAATTCGGCGTAGGATTTCGTCGAATCTCTCATGTCCTTGGTATGTCTGCATGTTTGTTAGGATTATGAGTTTCTCGCGGGCTCTGCTGAGGGCGACGTTTAGTCGGTTTGGTTGAAGTGTGAATCCAACTTCTCTCCGCGGGTTAGCTCTTACTAAGTCTAGGATGATCAGGTCTCTTTCCTGACCTTGGAAACTGTCGACTGTCCCAATACATTCAGTTCGCCCAATCGCTTTTGCAAGCAGGCGTTGTTGCTCCTTGTACGGGGTGATTATTCCAATCTGATTTGGAGTGAGCCCGGCTGATTGTAGTGCCTCGAGTAGGCGTAGGTCGACTGTTATGTTTGCCTGATTGTAGGTGGTCATGGCACGATATTCTTCGACTCCTTCCACGTCGATGAGCCCGATGACAACGGATGGGTCTAGGATGCGGTTGAGTTGTGATGGTTCAACCGGTTTCAAATTGGTGTAAAGGGGGGATCTGCCACGAATCTCAGGCGAAGACTCGAGTTTGCCTTCATAGAAAATGGCGTTGATGAGATCGCAAATCTCTTCACGCATTCTGTATTGGATTTTCAGTTCTCGGAGGAGAGCTGATCCAAGGCTGTGTCTTCGAAGCGTTCCCATCGCAATGTCGAGAAGACTGTTTATGGGTTTGTTCAGCTGGGAAACTGGCGCCAGCTGCTTGTCATCTCCAATTATGACCACTTTCTCGCCCTGTGTCAATGCCGCAAAAGCATCCTGTATTCTGATTTGACTGGATTCTTCAAAGATCACTACGTCAAAATGTCCAGCCCTCACTAATTCTAGGGAAGCGCTGCTGCACGTTGTTAGAACAGCGGCGGCATTTCTCATTCTTTCAACAGCCGCCAATGCAAGGTCTTCTTCACCGGTTAGGATGTTGATCAATGCGACTTGCATCGCTCGTTGTCGTATCTTGAACCAGTTACCAAATCTGATTTCGAATTTGTGCCCCTGATCTAGAAGACGTTCAACAATATTGTCAACGGCCGTGTTTGTGATGGAGACCGCGAGCGCTCGTTTCCCGGCGCTTGCCAACTGGACTAGGAGTTCGACGATGACAGCTGTCTTGCCTGTACCCGGGGGCCCAAGTATCACTGCGTAGTCCGGTGCGCTTAACGCAACTCTCACGGCGTCTTGTTGAATAGCGTTGAGATTTCCCATGAATTGAACCTGCGCCAATTGGGTCGCGGTTCTTGGAGGTTCGATTCCCAATATGCGGCGGACAAGCTCTCCTGATCTCCCTTGCGCTCGGTGTACCGCGTCCACGGAACGGAGCTGGCGACGCGTTAAATCGACGTCATATTGATCAATCGTGAGGTCATGGTCTGGCAGCCCCATTGGCAAATCGCCGTATGGAACAATTGTCACAGAATCCTCACCTAGCTCTGAAACTTCACCTGTGAAGCTGGGAGTAGTCAGCGGATTTCCTCCGCTCACAATCACAGTGTCTCCTGGCAAAACATTCGGTCTACCGTCTTTGACCAAATTTACCCTCTGCGAGGTTAGTTCGGAAACCCTGTAACCGCTATCGGTAATGCCCAGCTCAGCTCTGGTCGCAGCTGACAGCAGCTTACTCTTCCACTTCCATCCCTGATTCTGTCCCTTCTCCTCCAAGGTTTCCATCCTCAACCTCCAAAGGTACCTTCGGACGTTCGGAGGCTGGGAATCATTGAAGTAGTATTGACAAGCCTGATTTACCCCGCACGCACCACACAACTGTGGGATGGGCTTAGCGCGACCTCGAGCATGTTCGTAAACCTCGGTAATTGTTTGAATCCCTTCTAAGAGATGTTGTCGTCTTTTGTCGGTCATTCGGACTTTGACGACGTCGTCTCGTGCGTAGACTTTGAGTTTGAAGTCGGCGTTTGGGTATTGGGTTTCGAGGAGAAGTTGGTATCCACATGCTTGAAGTTTGCTTGTTTCGTTTACTTTGGCGCCTCCGTAGCTCTTGAATTCTCTAATCTCAATGCGCAGGGGGTTGCGGTAGATGCGGTATTCGTCTGGGACGCCTTCCAGCGGCAAATCGAGGTTGATTATGTGATGTCCGGTGATGATTTCGTCGGGTTGTTGGTAGCCTTCTTGGATGTCTTCGGCTAGGTGGTGGGAGAAGCCGCGGAGGTTCTCAAGGACTGCGTGTCGTCCTTCTTGTGCGCTGATTTGTGCGTCTGCGAAGATTCTCCATGAATCGTTGATCTTGTTCTCTGCTGCTTCCACCCAAGTCTTGTAGACTTGGCTCGCAATTTCAACCAATGTGGAGTCTCGATTAGCCTCTTTGACCACTCTTGATTCAATGCGTCCAAGTTCGGCCAAAACTGAATGTGTAACCGTGCCGATAGCTAGACCGGCGTTGTATTCGCCGGATGCTCCATAGATTAGCTTCAGGAGAGAAATCCGCGGGCAAGTGGCAGCCCCTGCAACATCAAGAACGGTGGGGACGAAAGGTCTCCTCGGGATGAGTTGTCTCAGTTGAGCCGGATCGACAACGCCCAAACTCATCCACACCCAGTTAAGGCTGAACTGCCATGTCTGAACTAATACGACTAGCGGACACCAACCATAGAGAGAGAACTGAAATTGCGAAGAGCAGACCCTAGAGGAGTTCAAATCTGGCAAGTGTAACGCCCTCATAACCACTTAATCTAGCGGTGAGCCAGAAAGTCCGCTTTGCATTGTGCCTCTGTCAAGTGAGGCAGGCAGAGACGGTTCAGGTTCAAACCTTGCGGTTGAAGCACATCTTAGGTCTAATCATCCCCCGCAATTGCCACATGGCAGAGCCGCTCTGCAATCATTCAGGTGCCGAAAAAGTTGCGCTGATGCCTAACACACCCTCTTTGCAATTTGCCTTAGACTGCGTCCCATGGATTCGTCATGCCTGTGTGTACCTGAGAAATTTCTTTCCGAGCTCTGTTATGCGGCTAGCGAGAATACCGTCACCACTCATCATTGCATGCAGCACAGTCTTGTCAGCGCCGACGAGTCCGCGATTGTACAAGTCCGTCACAAGTGTATCGTACAAGTCACGCTGCCCTTGAAGCTCTGGTAAAGCTGCCTCCAGTCCGCTGCTGGCTCCGCCCATGTAGATTGAGAACTTGATCCCGTGCTCCTCGAGCCACTTGCGGGGATTATCGAAGTACTTCAAGACCCGCAGGTGGAGCGGGGTCAACTCATCGATCATGTTGAGAAACATCAACTGCAGGCTCTCCTCGATGTCGACTCCTCTGGCCGAGTTCACGACGGCATTCTGAAGCGCGTCAAGCTTCTCTTTCTGATGGTTCCTCAAGGCGACGATGGTTGCATGCAGCACTGCGGTGATGAACAGAGGATTGTCCTTCAAGGCTTCGATCTTGAATCCCTGCATCTTGGTCTCAAGTTCTTTGAGGCGGTCAGCAATCGCATTCAGCCATTCAGCTCGGCGGCGTTCAAGAGGAGGCGTAACCACTAGTGAGAACAGTTCTGCAGCGGGTGCTCCTATGAGCGGGACTTCAGATATCACGGCCTTCGCCAAGGCGTGTGCGACATCTGCCTTGCCAGCTTTCGGTGGTGCTGGCTCTGCTTGTGAGTCACTCATGGCTCGTCACTATCACCGGGGCAGCTCTTTGTCGTCTCCCTGGTATCTTGATGCGCGTCCCCAAGTAGCTTGTGGGAGACTTCATCCTCAAGAGACGTCTTCTTCGGGGCTGACGTTTCTCAGGTATGGGGCATTCTTGCCATCTGCGTGGTGTCACCGCGAACGGTTCGAAGCCGCGCTGCATGTTTGATGAGTAGACGACGTTGAATTGCCCGTCTTCTATGTGGCAGCCCACTTTCGCTTCCCAAGGTAGCTTCTTGAGGACCTCACGCATGAGATGCTTGTGTTCGTGTTCTCCTCGTTTCCAGGCAAGGCAATCGCTCGTCAAGGTCACGAGGTAGGTCTCCTCTTCTGTGCCATCATCGTATTCGACTTTGATGTCCTCTCCATGGACTTCGACTTTGACTTCAGACTGCGTCTGCGTGTGAGTGAGCAGCAGCTCTCCTCTCTGTTCGGAGATACCCCAGTCGGGCGCCTTGAAGGAATCCCGTACAGCACTCAGCAGCTCTTCTCTTGTGATTGGCGCTTGGAGTCCAGGTTCGTCGTGGTAGTATTGGTACGCTATAACCTTCCAGCCAACGTAGGGCATACCTGCCCCCCAGACAGAGAAGCTCGACCAATGATCAAAGCTCCAGGGGTAGCTAAGGCACCCCTGAGGTGATGCAAAGTAACCACTCATGGAAGGGGCTATCAACCTCTGGACTGGTACATAACAAGTCAGACCGCGCCTTGTCTCCGATCGAGTGGGTTAAACCAGAAGAAGTCAAACCAGTTGAGGTCTCCGAACGGGAGATCCAGACCGCGTTTGAGAAGAACCTCCCTGACTTAGAGGAGGGACTTGAACACGTACATTCGTTCGTTCAGACACCAGTCGGCGTGATAGACTCGCTTGCGATCGACGCTGAAAAGAAACCAGTCATAGTAGAGTTCAAGAAGCCTGACGCATCCGACAGGGACGCCTTCATCCAAGCACTGGACTACTATGCCTGGGTCATCAACAATCTCTCGTGGTTGAACGACTACATCAGACGACTGAAGCCGAACGCTCTCCCCGAGAATGAGGGTGTCAACGAAGAGGTTCGTCTCATCCTCGTGGCTGAAGAATTCGACGAGCGGGTGAAACGAGCAGTCATGGGTGCAGAACCAGAAGTCATGCTGATAGAGTACTCACTACGTCGAACTAGCACAGGGAAGATAGAGCTTCTTCCAAATATCATTCTGGACACGAGTGTAACGGCCTCGCGGAGACCCAGTATGCCAAAGACCCTCGAGGACCACTTCAAGAACAAGGAAGAGATGCGGGGACTCTTCGACGCACTCATCGCGAAGATTCGAGAGTTTGAACCAAACGTTGAACCAGTGGCCATGATTCACTACATCAACTTGAGGACAGGATATTGTGGAGTTCAAGTCGCAAAGCAGCACTTGAGAATCCACGCCAGAGGTAAGACGGATCATCCGCATTTCAGAGAATGGTCATCCACCACGTCATGGGGGAAACGTGGGGAAGGAGGGGTCGTTACGGTGCGAAACCAGAAAGACCTAGACGAGCAGCTCCTGCAATGGATACGCGGAGCGTTCGAAATGGGAAGACGCCTGTAGCCTGGTTGGGTCTCGAAAATCGTGGCGCCAAGTACCTCGGGATCCCTATTCTTTCTCTTTGACGTTCAGTCCCCGTGTTGTTAGTTTCCTCAATTCTCTAAGCTGCTTCAATCCCTTAGCGATCTCAGACTGCTGTCTTCGTGTGATTCCTAGGATATCGTAGACAACCTCGTCTATCCGTGATACTGCTGCAGCCACTTCTCTCTTGGAGAGATCAAAGTTTTCTCTGGCTTCTTTCTCGAACAGTCCTCTTTCCTGTTCTGACCTGCCTCTCGCTTGTGCAAGCTTTTCTCGCGCCTCGGCTCGTCTGACTGCTGCATCGTTGAGTTCCAAGAAGAGTTTCTTCAGTCTCTTTGTCTGCGTGGCGCTAATCTCTGCTGGATCCAGTATTGGCAGCTGTTTGAGTTCGTAAACTTTCGTGTGTAGCATGCCACTATACTGTCTTCCCACGAGTTCCAGAAGAAACTGCGTCAGTGTCGAGTGGAGTAACGCGGCCAGAACTTCTTTCTTGTCATCATCGACTACTATGTAGTTGTAGAAGTCAGTGGCGTAGGCTTTGGCGTTGTTAAGTAGGGGGCGATATTGGTATCTGAACCACATGGGAAAAAGTATCGATGGGACTGGTAACTCAGGTAGCTCATACCAAAGATCTCTGCCCTTTATGGTTTCGACTTCGGGCAGCTTCACGGGCTCTTTTCGTCTTTTGCTCGCAGCCGCTTCTGATTTCTCACCAAACTCTATGTACTTTAGAGCATTTGTTTCCCGAAGCTTGTGTTTGTTCTCATGGACGATTAGGAAGTGCTGGCGTATGTCCTTGGGTTCAATTACGTAACCCTTCAGGGCTTTTCCTGGAGGTGCGCAAGGTTTCAGGTATCTCCTTTCTATCTCCCACTCCTTGATCTTGTCAGCATCGAGAATGAAATAAGGGTCGTATCCAGTCTTGAGTCCGTATATGATCTCAGCTACTTGTTCGAACCGTTTCAGTTTGGGGTGTCGTCTAAGATCATAATACACAGGAGGAGCCCTGAGATATGCGCTCCACTTGCCTGGGCTCAGTTCCCCTTGCAATACTGTGGAGATCCTCAACTCTTCATCCTCAGTTTTCTGCTCGCTTTGGATTCTCTCTAGCAGCTTGCCAATCTCCATTGGGCGGTTGATGTGCACAAACTTCACTGGGTTCTCTTTTCTTGCGTCACAGTTGCTTGCACCTTGCAGCTTTTCCAGAATCGTGACTTGACTATTGACTTCCGCGTCGGGGAAGACTGCTTTATCAAACTCGATTATGTAGAGGATCTTGCAGTTGCCGAGTATGAACTGCTGAAAAGGCTCCCCGTATTGCACTTCAAGCCACTTGTTCGATGAGATGAAGCCTAGTCGTCCGCCGTTCTTGAGGAACGCTAGCCCGTGCATGTAGAAGTAAATGTAGATGTCGCTCTGTTTGTCGATTGAGATTGTTCTCTCTTCTTTCTTGGCTGCCGCGCCGAGTGAGACGCTCCGATATTCGCCTTCGATAAGAGCTTTTATTTTCTGTTTCTCTCTTGTCCCGACAGATTCCTGACGTATGTAGGGTGGATTTGCCGCGAGGACGTCGAAGGCTGGAGGGAACGTTAGGGATGTTGTTTCGCCCGCGACGGTAAGTCCAGCAAATCCTGACAGGACTGCCTGACCAGGCTTCAAGTCGAAGAAGTCTTTGGGCAAGACGTTGATTTTTCGAACTCTAGCCCTGGGATTTTGAACTGCTAGATTGATCACAGAGAGGTGAGCAGGAAACTGGTTGATATCGACCCCGTAGAGTTGGTCGAGAAGCTGCTGGTGGAATCTCTCTCCTAGAGGTCCGTCTACGCGTTGTGGGATGCCGTTCAGCCTGCGCAACTGATGGTAAGCGCCCACCAGGAAGCCGCCTGAACCGCACCCAGGATCCAAAACCTTCGCATCGGGGTCGGTGATCGTCAGCTTGACAATCAGTTCAACAATGGTTGGGGGAGTATAGAACTGACCAAGCCTCTTTCTTTCGACAGGAGAGATAAGTTTCTCGTACATGCGACCGACAAAGTCGGTCTCCATGCCAGAGAAATCAAACTCGTTGAGCGTATCGACGAGTGTTCTGATACGTTCTCCCGCCCTCTTAGTCAGCGGAATCTCTCCAAGTATGTCACTTTCATAGATCGGCTGATAGTCTATGCTAAGGGCGTCTTCAAAGAAACTCTTCAGCGTTTGTGCCACGTCTTCCTCTTCACCGAGCTTAAGCGGGTCGAGCTTCTCGGGATAGATTGCTCTGATGACTTGATAGAAGAGAAGCTTGTTGATTTGGAGGTAGGCCGCCTGTTCTCCTATGATACGAAGGGCCCTCTCAGAATATTCTATTCCCTGGCTTTCTAACCATTCAATGAATCGATCCTTGTAGTTCTTGTCCTGAAGTGCAGTTTTGAGGGATTCTACTAGTTCTGGGTGCAGGTCTGCAACGGCCTCATGGAGCATATCCACAAGCGTGTCGTCAAGCGGTTTGAGCCGAGCAGGTACCACTCCTAGGATTGTCTTGAGAACTTGTTCTCCCCAATCACTATGTCGTTCGTATTCGAAAGCGCCGATTTCACTCTCGTAAGCCTTCACGCCTGGTCTGAGTTGGAACAGAACTAGACGCTTCGCATTGCACGTTGCGTAGTATGAGAATCCTCCCTTGGCTGCGTATCCGACGGCCTGACCTATCACATCAGGGTCTCGCGGTTCTATGTCTCTCTCAATCCTTCCGACTTTCTTCTTGAACTTCGCTTCAATGACAAGGAGTCTCTTACCGCCTCTTCCGACCGTGAGATCCGCTATCCCGTCGACCTGCTCGTTAACGTGGAAGTCGACCAGTAAGCCTTGTCCGAGTGACACACTGGCGTCCTTCAATTTGGGAAGCAGGTACTTCGCAACAAGGTCGGATTCGGATACAAAGCGATCATTCAAGGATACTCACACGGTTTTTCCGTGGACAACGCCCCGTCTCAACCCAATAGCCCGTCAGTGTATGCATTAAAAGCTGTGCACTTCGGCTCTTGTTCAGTCGTGGTGAATGGACGAAGTCACAATGTTCTTTCTTCTCGCACCTGAAATCTCGGAAGTCGTCAGGAGACCTGAATAACAATACGACGACGTCTTCGTAGACCTCATGGAGGTGACAGGGATCCTTCCAGAGTCGGATGATGGGCGTATGGTTGTGGGGGGCGTTTGAGTGAACGAGGATCATGTTAGGGTATCTGCCCTGACTTGTGGTTGTGGGGTCAATCCGGCCACGCTCGTGTTCAACCTCGATGCACCGCCGAAGGTGCTGCAGAAAACTGAGAAGTTCTAGTTAACTGGGTTGGCTTTCTTATCATCACATCATTCGCAGCTGTGTCATGTTTGAAAAGTAATGCAAGAATTGTCCTATCTGGCTAGGAAATATGTTTGTGTCTTCTTTGTGAGAGTTCAACATTCTCAGAAGCCATTCAGACTGCTCCCCTATGATTCTCCACGCCTCGCCAATCTCCTCGTTCTTCAACAATTTCTTGTCGATTCCTAGGATGTTTGCCACCCACGCGGCGTCTATTGGTCGCGTCATCGTACAGTAGTCTGGAAGCGATGCCACGAGCATGTTGGGCGTCGAGCCCGTCTGCAGTCCAAGCCTAACGTGGATGTATACATCCTCGTCGTTGGGGTTCGTTGGCACACCGCTTGTCTTGTCATGTATCAGAAAGCAGTACCAGTCAATTATGTGGCTGTTTGCCAAACTGTCTATCATCGGGGCTAGGCGTTTTCGAATTGTCTCAATATGAATTCCTGATGCAATGTCGGCGCGTGGTATTCTTATGAAGGTCTCCCACATTCGGTTCAAATCAGGTCTGTTCATTCACACCAAAGATCGAATCTGACGGAGAAGGATATATCAACAATGCTAGGACCCATTTTTCGACCAGAGCCTTGTCATGAGCTACGTTGGCTGGAAGATCCTAGCATACCGATACAATCACGACAGACCTGAACAGCAGACACCTATCAGCAAGAAGGAACTCGTGGACTCGGTGCGACAAAGCTTCCAAAGTCCCGACTGGAGCGTAGCCGAACAAAGGGACAGACTGATTCTAACTCATGTACCGACACAATCTGAAGTCAACCTTGAGGTGCATGGGGAAGAAGTGGAGATAGAGTACGAGGACGGACCCGACCGAGAACTCTACCTCTGCATTCTATCAAGCGATTGCCTGGCGTGGAAGCGGGGCGAGCGAGAACACAAACGGCTCATGCACGAAGTCTTGAGAAAGCTGCCTTGGCGAGAGAAACTAGGCGGGTACATAGACGACAGTCGCTTCATGCTAGCATACTCTTCAAACATTGAGGACAGGTTCGAGCCCTACGAAGTCGCCCTGCGCAGATTGGCAGAGTGTCCGATACCTGAGAAACCTCAACGCCACAGAAGACGCCGCCTGAAACTGAAACCACGGACAAGTTACCTCGGAACACGAATCACAGTTCGCAAGAAACGATGGGATACCAAATACAACCTATGCTGAATTCTTGGAGAAGTGGTCGATTAGGTCGTAGATCCTCTTCAAGTATGGAACGAATATTCTCAGGTTGGAGTAGGCGAGACCACGGTCGATCTTTCCCCCTGTCGGGTGACCAGCGTCGTTCCTCGTGATCCTGATCAGGTTGAATACACCGTCTAGCTGCAATTCGACATTCTCAGACAGCTCCTTCGGCAGCGTCTTCTTCACTGTTTCGAAGTCCTTCCGAAAGGCGTCAAACTTCGGCTTGATGAAGCGGTCCTGAACGCCCTGTAGTTTTGACTTGCGATTGATGTCTTGAATCGCAGAGACGTATGTGTCGAAGAGAATGTTGAATGCTTTCTCCGACGCGGCGCCGAGCATTACTGTTGAGGAGAGCATCAATCCCATGCGGTATGCGTGGAGAGCTTCGGCGATGTAGATCTCCGCAATGGGGTCGAGCGACGGCGCTTGGTCCCTCACGTACTTCAGGTACCCGTCTGGATCATGGGGCGTGGTTCCCTCTTCCTGTAGGCACTTCTTCCCGTACTCAGTCACCGTAAGAAAGGGGAGGTCCGGCTGGATATCGCTGACACCGGGAACGAGGATCCCCTCAAAGATTAGCTGCCAAATTATCTGACGGACTTTCACCCGATCGTCTTCTGGCATTACTTTTTCCCTTCCAGGAATGAAGGTGCCCTCATGCGGATAGATTCCTTTTCTAACGCAGAACCCTTCAACGGCGTATACCAATGACACTATTTGCAGACTTGTCTGTCCTGTCCAATTTCTCAGAATTTGGAGCACTATCGGGCGGAATTCCTCAGACTCCATCGTCGTTCAAGCTAGCTTAGGTTCATTCGGCTATTGGGCGTTGTGTCTTCGTGCACAGAGAATCCTCACTGTCCATTGTGTACTGAACCGTTCACGGAACCCCCCTCTGGACAAAAGCGGCTATACCGTAACCTTTCGGTATTGAGCCCCCTTGGTGTCGAGCCATCACGCCTACGCGGCACAAAGTTTTCTGTAGCGTGTTTTCCTAGAGAAATCGTTAGGACAGCCATCACCGCTCCCATTGAGCCCTAAGGCTCATGCATCGAAGCTGGTTTAAATTTCCACGATCA
>Ga0315279_10005646_pt1 | contig 16110 bp, 12 predicted proteins | sample YL17G06_20_MG_FD_203694 | JGI IMG/M metagenome (GOLD analysis project Ga0315279, IMG submission 203694) | Sediment microbial communities from Yellowstone Lake, YNP, Wyoming, USA - YL17G06_20 | ecosystem: Environmental > Aquatic > Freshwater > Lake > Sediment | place: USA: Wyoming | collected...
CGCGGTTTCGCCTGAAGATCATATCCTTGCGAAATTCATCCGAGATAAAATCGACTTGGACAGACAAGAGGGAATCAATCTACTGGCAGCTTGACGTGCGAATGGGAATATACGGTACTCTCAAGCATAATACAATCATGTCATTTTATACGATCATAGAACAATGGCGGGATTTCGATTTCGCCGCATTTTTCGTTTCCGTCGATGATCACGCCGTCAATGCCGCGCTTGCCAGACGGAACATGGGTGAACTCGATCTGCTGGCGCTGCTGTCGGACGCGGCGGACGCGCGGGCGGAGACCATGGCGCGCGCTGCGCGCGATCTCACGCGCCGCAATTTCGGCAATGCCGTCACCCTGTTCACCCCGCTTTACATATCAAACTACTGCACCAACGCCTGCACCTATTGCGCGTTCGCCGCGCACCGTGATATCGTGCGCCGTCATCTGTCGCTTGATGAAATTCGCCGCGAAGCCGAGACGATTGCCGCAACCGGCATGCGCCACGTCCTGCTTTTAACCGGCGAAGCGCCGCAAAAAGCCACGCTCGACTATATCATCGGCGCCATCAGGATCCTGCGCGAATATTTTTCATCCATCGGCATCGAGATCTATCCGCTTGACCAGGCGGGCTATGCCCGGTGTATCGGCGAAGGCGCGGATTCGCTGACGATATATCAGGAGGTCTACGACGAAGCCGCCTACCGGCGGCTCCATCCTTCCGGCCCCAAGGCCGATTACCGGTTCCGCCTGGATGCGCCGGAGCGCGCGTGCGAACAGGCGATACATGCGGTGACCGTAGGCCCGCTTTTGGGCCTGCATGATGCGCGCACCGAGGCGTTCTTCGCGCTCCTGCACGCGCGCTGGCTGCAGGACCATTTCCCGGGGACCGAAGTGTCGGTCGCGTTCCCGCGCCTGCGCCCCTTTACCGCGGAATTTACCGATGCGCATCCTGCCACGGACCGGCAGTATGTGCGCATCCAGGCCGCGGCGCGGCTCTTTCTGCCCACGGCCGGCATCACGGTTTCCACGCGCGAATCGCGTGCGTTCCGCGACAACATCCTGCCCCTGGGCGTCACGAAAATGTCGGCGGGCGTCTCCACGGCCGTGGGCGGGCACGCGCTCGACGCCTCCACCGAACAGTTCGAGATCGCGGACACGCGGTCGCTTGACGAAATGAAGCAGGACCTGCTTGCCCTCGGGTTTCAGCCGGTGCTGCACGACTGGAACGGCCGGTTGCTGTCCGACATTGCCGCGCCGCAAAGGGAGGTCGCATGAACGGCCTTGATTTCAACGCCGTAACCTCGCGGTATTTCACCGAAGACCAGGCGGCGCGCATCAAGGCCGCGCGCATCGGAATCGCCGGCGCCGGCGGCCTGGGCTCCAATTGCGCGCATGCGCTGGCGCGATGCGGGTTCGAAAAATTCATCATCGTGGATTTCGATCTGGTGGAGGCGCACAATCTCAACCGGCAATTTTATTTCGCCGACCAGGTCGGCAGGCCCAAAGTGGAGGCGCTCAAGGAGAACCTGCGCCGCATCAATCCCGAAATCACCATGAAAACGCTCCAAATACGCCTTGACGCGCAGAACCTGGTGCGGACTTTTGAATCCTGCGATGCGGTCGTCGAAGCATTTGACAAAGCGGAAAACAAGGCCATGCTGGTACGCGCGCTTGCCGGGTCGGGAAAACTGGTTGTGACGGCAAGCGGCCTTGCGGGTTTCGGCAACAGCAACCGGATCGTCACGAAAATGTTGCGGCCGGACCTCTATCAGGTTGGCGACGGTCATTCCGCGGTTGACGATATGCTCAAGCCGCTGGCGCCCTGCGTGGCGATCGCGGCGGCAAAGCAGGCGGATGTGGTGCTCTGCTGGGTGCTGGGAAAATAGCGAAGGGCTTCTCCATTATTTTATAGGAACCTCTATAAATACTGATGATGTCATTGCGAGAAGCGGAGCGACGAAGCAATCTTCTTATTCTATGCGAAAAACGCGAGATTGCTTCGCTCCGCTCGCAATGACAGACGCGTTTTCCGAATTTTTAGAGGTCCACTTATAGTATTTCAGATCTCTTGCCTACCAGACCTGAATCTTCTCTACTATCCGATAATGGCTGGCCATGTCCTCAACCGCGCAGAGATAAATCCCTCTTGAAATCCCCAATGCGCCGCGAGTCCCGATTACCATTGTTCGCTGCCCAACCGAAGACGCCTCCGACACCAATGCGCCTGCCGGATTGAAAATCCGGATGATTTTGGGGTTCAGATCACTGAATCCGATCACAATCTGAGACGGCGTGGAGATAATACGAACGGGAAGCAATGCCAGGGGATTGCGGGATGTATTCATTTTTTGTATCGCAACCGCGGCGACTGTATAGCCGTACAATACGATCGACCCGCTTCCCGCGATAATGATGCGCCTCTTGATCTTATCCGTAAAGGCTGCCTGGAATGCGGTCTCGAGATTCAATGAGTCCCTGTAATGGCCGAGGTTCGAATTCGGGCCGGCATGAGCATCGAGAATATTAAAGAAGTAGAACGAAAGCCCCTTTTGGGCGTCGGCGGAATAGGCGCATCCCGTTGAGTCTTCAACGGTGAAATAAGTTGTGCCGTAGAATTTCAGGACAGTATCCTGATATGAGAAGGTAAATGGATTGCCCAATCCGCGGGAAAAATCCTGGTAGACGAAAGTCCCGCCATTCGCGGTTGAGTTGTTCCAGAAACAATAGGTTGCTCTATTGCTCAGGCAGCCCCAGGATGTGCCGGCTGACCAGTGCATCATTCCCCCGCCGCTGTTCCAACTAACAACGCGCGATACGGTGTCAATCTTCGCGGCCTTGACGATGATTGGTTGCGCATAATGGTAAGTGCCCATATATTGTGGAATACTATAAGCCGATAAAATAGTCGTATCGTTGACAAAACCAAGAACGCCAAAGGTATAAGCAAAGTTGATCCCTGGATCACAGGAAGGCCCCTCGGTCGAATCACGTATCGCATAAGTAGCGGAATCATAGCATATCAGAGAAGAACTTGCAGGAACACATCTCTGCCTGAATACCAGATAGCTGCTCTTTGCCCTTACGCAGTCGGCCCCTAAAACCACCCTCGCCCCCACCGGCGTCGGCCGCAGCGATGCCGGCAGGTTCGCCGGATCGAGATACGATTTGAATTGCGGATTCGATGAATTCGAAATGTCAATCACGGCAATCCCCGTGTCGCTGCTCCCCATTATTTCCGGGAAGAAAAGGGAATCACCAAGCTGTTCCACCCACGAAATCGGGTGCGCCGGAATGGCGCCGAGCCTGGTCATGCCGTACTTGTTCGTCTTTTTCGGGAAATGGTAATTGTAAATCGTGGTTTCCGGCGAAAACAGCGAATCGGCCGTCCCTGCTATCTTGATTTTATAGGTATACCACCGGTTCGTCTGGAGATGGCCATTCCTGAATTGCCCTGCACCCATGGATTGCGGCTGGGCCGACAGCTGGCTGTCGATCACCTGCCAATTGGAAGGCCATTCCCTGCGGTACAGGAAATAGCCTCTTTCCGTGTTGGATGAATCAGAATAGGCGATCGTCGCTGAGTCATAGCCCTCGACCCATGTGACGGCCATTTTTGGCGCAATGAAGATCGGGGGCGCTTGAGGTACCTGAACCGCGATAGTATTCGAGGTGTCGGAGAAAGCGGTCGGGTTTTTCGCGATAAGCGCATAGGTATACTGTGTGCCGAAGGAGACGAGAAGATCGGTAAATGAGGTCTGCGAAACAGGCGCGGAATCGATCACGGTCCATGCGCCTGCATTCGGCTTCCGCAGGATGATTATCTGTTGGGCCGCGATATCGTTATTCCTCCAGCTTACTACAACGGATTGGTAGTCGATGGCAGCTACGGAAATGAGATAGGGTGCATTCAAGGTCTGGGAATATCCCAATTGCGCGATGAGCAGGATGGCGGCAAGGCTGGCGGACTTCATGGGTATCTCCGATCTGGCGATACGAGCGGAAATGCGCCGTATCTATCAATAGTATACTTCGCGGCATTGCGATTTGTACGGGGGCGGGGAAAAAAGCGTTTTCTGGGAGAAAACAGAGGTATACCGCGGCTTTTGCAGGTCAGGTCGATCCGAATCCTATGAATATTTGTAGCTACTCACGTCCCTATGACAGGGATACCCCACCCAACCCTCCCCGCATCCGAATTCATAGCGGGGAGGGCAGGGAGGGGACTCCTTGTATCGTTGCCCGGGGCTTCACCCCGGGCTACAGATATGTCGGCCCTACAGGCCTCATAGAAGATCAGCATTCATTTTTCTATAGGGAAAAAATGGTCTATAGGGACGTGAGTAGTTACGAATATTTTATCTCTTTCTATAAACCGCCGTATCGATTGAAACAGAATCGTGCTTTCCCCCTTTAATTCTGCCGATCATGCGGAGGAAATGATCCTGGTTGCTTTTGGGAATACTTTCATCCAGCACAAGCGCAACACCTTTTCGTATCAGATCCGACACGGTGGTGTTAGCCCTTTGCGCTCGTATTTTTAATTCGCAGAGTTGGCGATCATCCAGATAAATCTGCGTTCGGGTAGTCATATCTCCTTCTTTGCCCCACGGAGCTAAACCCGTTTGTCAATGCCACGTCGTGCATTTATCAACCAGCAGATACGCCGCGATCAGAACGCCGAGGACCAGGGCCATCAGCGCGATGAATCCCGGCAGCGGCAGCGATGTCACCATGGTGCTCTTGACGCGGCTCTGGAAATCCGGATGATCACGATATGCCGCATCGAGCCAGGCGCTGATGCGTTCGCGAAGGCTGTCGGGCCAGACCACGGCGCTTGTTGCGCGTCGCGCGAGATCGCGGTCCAGGGGGCGGATCCACGCTGCCGCGGGCTCAGTCCCGCGCTCGCGCAAAAAGCGGGGATAATACCGTTCGAGGATGCGGTTTTCGCAATAGCTCCGGTCATACATGCGGTAGCTGAATCCATCGCGGCCCTTGAAATCATTGGTCAGATAAAACTCGCGCTGCAGCAAGTGACGCGCGGCTTCGTTTTCGTAAACGCGGCGCGCGCCGCCCGACGGATTCCGCGCCGTGTCCATGGACGCGAATCCGGCGGTCCGGAACGCGGAATGGAACCGGCCTATCGCGGGATCGGAAATCAGGCGCCCGAAGCCGTGGACATTCGGGATAAAGAGAAGAATGCCGGCGGCCGTGACTGCCAGCAGCGCAATGACGGTTTTGATCTCCTCTCTGTCAACGAGGACGGCCGCGCGTACGAACGGCGCCAAGATCGCCGCCGGCACGATAGCGCCCAGCCCCATGGAGAGCAGGTTGATGAGCGCATCGCGCATTTCACCCACGCGGCCGGGGAGCGCATGCTGGATCGCTTCGTCGCCCATCGCGATGCAGAAGCCGATGCAGAGCGCGGCTACAATCGACAGCGGGCTTTTCATGCGGCGATACATGGCGATGAACAGCAGCGCGCCCATGATGCCGTATTCGATCAGGTGCACGCGTTCCACGGCGAATTCAAGGCGCGGCAAATACCAGATGTAAAACGCGGCCATGATACCGAGCGCCGCAAGCACGACGATCCGCCGAACGCCGCGCATGCGCCTGAAAACCAGGCCGGCGATTGCGCATCCGATGATGGCCAGAATCCAATACGCCGCATCGAAAACGTTTTCGCCGAACCGCTCCACCAGCCATTTGCGGGCGGGAGACACCAGGCCCAGCGTGGAATAGATCACCCCGGCATACGCGGCAATGGCGGCCCACAGGGCGAGGTCGGTGCGCGCAAAGCGTCCGGTCACGGCGGCTCACTTTCTTTTGAAAAGCAGCGCGCTCTCCACGTGGTGCGTTTGCGGATAAAGGTCGAACATGGCGGCGCGCTCGATCCGATAGCCGCAGGCATTGATGAAAAACCGGGCATCGCGCGCTTGCGTAGGCGGATTGCACGAGATGTAGAGGATGTCCCGGGGCAACAGACGCGCGATGCCCTGCCGCACGGTTTCGGAAAGCCCGGGCCGCGGCGGGTCCACGATCAGGCAGTCCACGCGCGCGGGCAACAGGCTTGCGCCTGCGGAAAACGCCTTCTCGGCCCCGGCGATAATCGCCCGCCAATCGTCCAGACCGTTGCGCGCCAGGTTGGCCCGCGCCTGCCGCGCCTGCGATTCCTCTGCGTCAATTGACAAGCCGGTTTTAAACCGGCCGCCCAGGAAAACGGAAAAAAAGCCCGCGCCGCAGTACATGTCCGCGCACACATCGCCGCCGATCCATGGCAGCGCCCAGACGCCCAGGGCCGAAAGCAGGGGCCCGTTGCCCTGGAAAAAACCGTCGCCCCGCACGCCGAAGCAGCGGCCGTCAACCCGGATCTCCGTGTCGGACGCGGTGATTCCCGGCAGAGCAGGATCCGTGGCAATGGCGTCTTCACCGGCAATTGCCCTGATCTGCCGGACCGGATCCGGGATCCGTGATACGATCGCCTGCTTTTGCGCCAACAGTCCGTTCAGCGGGGTCACCAGCAGAGGGCAGGATGCGACATCCACGACCTCATGCGAATCGCGCCGGAAAAATCCCATGGCATCGCGGCCGCGATTGATCTTGAATTGCGCGCGGATGCGGTATCCCCATTCGGGTGAAGGTACTGATTCTATCTCCGGCGCCGGTTTGATTTTGCCGATGCGCGAAAGGCTTTCGGCCAGGATGGCTCGCTTTGCGTCAAGCTGCGCCGGGTAGGAGAGATGCTGCCAGTCGCACCCGCCGCATGCGCCCGCATACGGACATTTCGGCCGCACGCGCGCGGGCGACGGTTCAAGGATGGTGCCGATGGTCGCCGTGGGGCAGCCGCCGATGCGGCCCGACAGCGTCGCCGACACCACATCGCCGGGCGCCGTGTCCGCCACGAATACAACGCCGCGGTCCGTGCGGGCAAGCCCCATGCCGCCGGCCACCAGTTTTTCTATTGTCAGTTGGTTGAAACGCATGTCGGAAAATCCATCGGACGGGCCGCGGCCCGGGGCTTATGGCTGCCGTACATGCACGCCGGCGAACCTGCCGCCGCGAAATCCGGTATTCCGGTGTATCGCGATATAGGTCGTCACGGAAAAGAGCGGCAATTCCATGCCGGATGCGATCCGCCGGCTTTCGTCGGCCTCATCGCTGAACCACAAAGTCGCAAGGCGAAGTTTCTCGCTTTTGTCATGCACCACCGCCGACGGCGCGAAGCCCACGGCCAGCGCCCAGTCACGGCGGACCAACGCCTGTTCATATCCCATTTCATCAAGCGGTTGGAGCGCGGCCTGCACGGTCGCCTGGGTCAGAACGGCCAGCAGCTTTTCCGCGATCGCCGCCGATGCCGGGTCATCCTTGCGATAGATGACGGAGAGCGGACGCGTGAGGGCCGGCGCCTGCGGAAGGGCCGGGGCGGCGATTGCCGGCGCCGTGTCCGCGGATTCTATGCCGGCAAGGGGGAACCCGTCGGCTTTCACGGTCTGGGCCAGCAGGTCCCGGCATTGCACGATGGCGCGGACAAATGCCGCGGTCCCCGGCGGTGCGGCGCAGAACGCAAGAAAATAGTGGTCCTCGGCAAACGGCGCCAAAGCCGCCTGCAGCGTCATTTTCGTCCGGATGTATTCGGCGTCCTGTCGCGACGTCAAGGTCATGGCGCCGTATTTTGCCAGCGAAAAGCCAACCAGCGGATTCGCCTCCCCGCCCAGACGGATGGTGCAGGAATTCAGCAGCGCGCTTTGCCCCAGAGGTCCGGGATGCGGCGTGAGCGTCACCATGTCCGACATTGCCTGCTTGATGCAATAGTTCCCCATTCCCAGGGACGCGATATGCAGTCGCGGGCTTGCCAGCCGGACGCCGCCAAGCGGGTCCGGAGTGTCAAGCGTCAACGCCACGGTCCTGCCGTCCACGGCCGAGATCCCCTGAACCGTGGCCTCGCGGCCGCGGATAAAGCCGTCGAATCCTTTTACATAGCGGAACAGGGCGCGGCCTTCGGCGGGATGTTCCCGGGCATAGGTGGTCCAGCGGCTTACCAGATCGAACGCGGTCAGCACGCGGCCTGCGCAGTCGTACATGTCCGAAGTCAGGCTGATAATGATCCGGCGCGGTGTACTGTTTTCGATGCGAAATCCCGGGAGCGTGAAGCGGATGATGCCGTTCGAATCCGCGGTCTGGGCGCTGAACGCCGGCCGCACGAGTCGGCTTAATGCAGGATCAAGGAACCCACGATATGAATAGATGGCGAGCGTTCCGCCGGTTGTGAACTGGCCGGTATCCATGCCCGGCACGGGGATTTCCAGGGGCGGCTGCTCCGCGCCGGCCTCGGCGATTGCCGCCGGCCCGGCGGGTTGGGGGATGGCTTCTTCACGCTGTTTCTCCTCCGCGGGCGGCAGGACCCTGATGCGCACCTCATGCGTCGCCGATTCCGCGGGCATTTTCTCATAAGGAAACTGGATGAAGAATTCCTCTAACTTTTGCGTAAAGTTCCTGCGTTCTTTTTTCGAGGATAATTCCACGGTATACAGAATGGTGTCCGTCGCTGTTGTAACGATGGCGCGGGCGGCGTCGGCGGGCGGCACGAGCACGGTCCGCCGGACCGCCGGCGCCGTGCACAGCATCAGGCCCAGGGTGATTATCGGCGCGCATAGCTTTTTATTCATGCACATACTCCCGGCCCGCTAATAAAAACCAATGACGGAACCGATAACAGTAGTGGACGTTCCGGCATCACCCAGAAAAATATATAGGGCCGGGGAACGCTTCTCCAACGATCATGTTGATAACCTGATTGACTGATTATATAATAAACCTGAACGCATCTCTCATTACAGCAAAGGACGTCTCCATGCATCGGACCATGCTGATCACTGTCGCGGCGGCCGCCGCGCTTTTCCTGGCCGGCTGCGCCCCCAGGGCCGTTACCAAAGCCGAATCCCAGGGTCTTCTGCCCGAAATCGACATCGTGCAGATGAAAGAGAATTCCGACGAGGCCTTGCGCCTGGCGCAGGAAGCCAAGCTCGATGTGGAGACGGCCAACAGCAAGGTTACGGAGCTTGACAACAGAATGGTCGTGCTGAGCGACGAAGTCTCGGCCGTTTCGATGGCCAAAATCGAAGAACTCGAAAACCGCCTGTCGCTCGTCATTGAGGCGCTCAAGGAGCTGCAGGTGCAGATGAATACCATGGGGGTATCGCCGCACGCCGTGAAAAAAAGCGGCGACGGCCAGCAGGCGACCTTTTCAACGTCGTCCGCTTCTTCGATTCTCTCGCAATCACCCGAACAGGAGGCCTATCAGAATGCGCTGAGCGTTTGCAATGCGCGCAATTACAAACAGGCCATTACGCAATTCAATGATATCCTGCAGCAATACCCGCAGGGAAAATATGCCGATAACTGCAACTACTGGATCGGTGAATGCTACTTTTCGCTTGGCGATTATGCGCAGGCCATTGCCTCATTCCAGCGCGTGCAGGAATTCAAGAACAGCTCAAAGGCCGATGATGCGCTTCTGCGCACGGGCATGGCATACCTCAAAATGGGGCAGAAGACGCAGGCGAAAGAGGCGCTCCAGACGCTTTTGGACCGCTATCCGGGGTCCGACCTGGCGCCCAGGGCGAAAGAGTATATGTCGCAGGTCAATTGATTTCCCCCGATTTCCCCTTCGCGGTTTTCGCGGTGAATAATGTCTTATGAAGGTCGGTTGTCCGGCCTTCTTTTATTTGTATTTCTTCATTCCTGCTATTTATTGCGGCGACTGGGGTCGCCATTTGAAATTCAGCTCTCGGACGGGCCCCAACAGCTGATACCGATTACGAGTACGAAACGTTAATTCCATAATTCCTGCCAACAGGTCTCGCTCCGGTGCCTCCAAATAACGTATTTTTATCCCATAGCACGGTCCATCCACTCTTTTTCCACAACCAAAGGCCTGTCTCATGCGTTCGATTGTCTGTTCGTGCGTGGCGGTAATGATCTGCGCCGCCATTGCCTGGTCCGCTCCCGCAAATGAACGAAGGAAGAGAACGTCGCATCTTATCGATTGCTCCGCCAAACTGAAAAAGGTCCTGGTCGCCTATAGCAAGAAGCGTTTTGGCGAAGTGGAAATCGATCTGGCGGAGATGAAGACGTCCTGCAGCGGGCACGATGCCATGGATTCGATAATTTACTTTCTGGGCATGGCGTATCTGCTTGATAAGAAGCCTGAAGAGGCCAAATACGAATTTCAGGAAATCATGCGTGACTTCCCCAAATCGTCTTTTTTTGAAGAGGCGCATTTCCGCATCGGGCATTGCAGCTATGCCGCGGCGCCGACCTACGAACGCGACCAGGCCGACACCCGCGAAGCCATCCGCCAGCTTGCCGAATTCCTCGACGCGTACGGCGACAGCAGGTTCGCCGACAGCGCGCGGTATTACATTGCCCAGGCCAATGAGAAACTCGCGAAAAAAGAATTCATGAACGCGCGCTTTTACGACAAAATATCGGAATTCGAAGCGGCCATTATCTATTATAAAACCATAGTCAGCGATTATCCCGGCTCCAAATACGTGCCCGAAGCCAAACTCCAGATGGCCCAGGACCTTGTAAAGGTCCGGCGGCCGGCCGAAGCGGTGCAGGTGCTTGATGAAATACTCAGCGAGTCGGCGCCCGATGATATCCGGATCAAAGCGAAGGCGCTCAAGGACCGCCTCGGCGCCCCGGGATAGGATTGACGCTATGCGAGCGGTCGGCGTTCTGGGCGGCAGCTTCGACCCGGTGCATTACGGCCATCTGGCCCTGGCCCGCAGCGCCCTGCGCCATTTTTCATTCGATCCGCTGCTGCTTATTCCCGCCGGCGCCCCGCCGCATAAATCCCAAACAGTCAATGCACCGCCGCGCCACCGCCTCGCCATGCTGAAACGGGCCGTGGCCGAAACCGGCCTGAGCGCCGAGGTCCGCGATAGCGAAATGGTGCGCGCCGGACCATCCTATACCATCGACACGCTTTACGCGCTACGCGCCGAATTTCCCGGACGCGAAATCTGCTTTGTAATCGGATCGGACAATCTGGCCGAAATCATAACCTGGCATCGATGGCGGGAAATCCTGCCGCTGACGATCTTTTGCGTGGCGCATCGGCCGGGCTATGATCTCGTGGTGCCGCCGGACCTGGCCATGGCAACAATCCGTCCGTTTCCATCGCCCGAGGAGGATGTCAGTTCTTCGGAGATCCGCCGGCGTCTTCTTTCCGGGGAACCATGTGAAAACCTGGCGCCGCAAAGCGTGCTATCATATATCAAGGAACACGGGCTTTATCGCGGAGATGGCCGATGATGCCGAATCCCGAATCGCCCACCGGCGATGCTCGCGCAAAACGGCCGTTTCTGGGTATTCATTTCGCCTGCTGCAATACGTATGCAAGGATCTATAAAACGGCCGACGGCAAAGCCTACGCCGGCTTCTGCCCCCGCTGCCACAAGCAGGTGCGCGTACCCATAGGCGAAGGCGGAACCAGAGAGCGCTTCTTCGAAGCGCATTGATGGCTGCAATTCCAGACGCGTGGCGGACGTAATGTCATTGGCGATTATAGGGTGCGTATATGCTGAATCGACGCGAAATACTGATGGGAATGCTTGGCGCCACGGGCGCTGCCGCATGGGCGCCCTGCTGGGGCGGAACGCCGGCGTCCGCGGCCGTGACCGCGCGCTACTGGGAGCCGTTCGGCGATATGGTCCAATGCAAGCTCTGTCCGCAAGGATGCACGATTGACAAAGATAAAACAGGCATCTGCCGCGGCCGCATGAACCGGAATGGAACGCTCGTTTCCCTGGGCTATGCCAATCCCTGCGCCGTTCATGTCGATCCTATCGAAAAAAAGCCGTTTTTCCATGTATTGCCGGGAGTCAAGGCCTACTCCCTGGCAATCGCCGGCTGCAATCTCCGATGCAAAAACTGCCAGAACTGGACCATCAGCCAATCAAGCCCTTTGGAAACCGCAAACGAATACATGCCTCCAGCCAGGGTGGTTGAAAACGCCGTCGCATCGGGTTGCGCCGCCATTGCCTACACCTACTCCGAGCCCTCGGTCTGGTTCGAATTCATGTTCGACACCGCCAAACTGGCGCGCAAAGCGGGAATAAAAAACGTCATGGTCACCAGCGGTTTCATTCATGAAGCCCCGGCAACGGAACTGGCCCAGTACATGGACGCCGCGACCATCGACCTGAAGAGCTTTCGCGATGAGGTGTACGCACGGCTCAATGCGGGAAAGCTCGAACCTATTCTGCGCGCAGTCAAGGCGTATCATACAGCCGGCGTTTTTATCGAAATGTCAACTCTCGTCGTCCCGCAGTGGAACGACAAACCGGATGACCTTCGCGCCATGGCCGCATGGATACGCCAGACATTGGGTGAACAGACGCCGTTCCATCTGCTGCGGTTCTTTCCGCTCTATCAGCTGGCGAACCTGTATCCCACACCGACGCAGACGCTTCTGGATGCGCAGAAAATTGCGCGTGATGCCGGGCTTAAATTTGTTTATGTAGGTAACGTGGCCGAAGCCGATGCCAACACCTACTGCCCTTCGTGCGGCGCTAAAATCATCAGCCGCGAAGGCTACCTGGTGACCGGCATGAAGATCACCAAAGGCGCATGCGGAAAATGCGGCGCGAAAATCAACGGCATATGGCGGATTTGAAAATCAGCAGGGCCATCAGGAAATTTTCGCATCAGGGTATTCATATGTTCCCTATGATCCGTCGCCATCTTACCCGACGATATATCATCCCCCTAGGAGTCTGCATGGCATCCCTCAACTGCCAGGGCGCATCATCAAGCGGCGGCGGCGTTGTCCGCCATGCCGCGTGGGCAAACGCTTTTTACACCGCCGATTCCGCCGCGCTTCGCGCCGACATCAATCGGTTTGTTGCCGGCGGTAAACCGCTTGCCGAAAAACCGCTGCTGCTGATCTGCCCGCACGCCGGGTATATCTATTCGGGCCCGGTGGCCGGCAAATCGTACGCCACCCTCGACCGTTCCGCAAAGACAGCGATCGTTCTTGGTCCGCCGCACCGCAAACCCGTGGAAAACCTTAACATCGTTGACGCCGACTATTACGAAACGCCCCTGGGCCGCGTTCCCCTGGACAAAAAAATCATTGCAGAACTGCGGAAAAGCCCGCTGGTGGCCGCCGATAATCAGGCCGATGCCATGGAACATTCCATCGAAGTGCAGGTGCCGTTTCTGCAGGTACTGCTCAAGAATTTCACCCTCGTTCCCATTATGGTCGGCGGCGCCGACCCCGAGGCCGCGGCAAGACTGCTGCTGCCCTATGCGAAAAGCGGCACGGTGATCATCGCATCGTCCGATATGTCGCATTTCTTTCCCAGCGATTCCGCCATAAAAATTGACAAGCGGTCCATTGACGCGATCCTTTCGCAGAACGCGGAGGGTGATATCGACGCGTGCGGCGAACGGCCCATTCGCGTGGTCATGCATCTGGCGAAAAAACTCGGCCTGTCGCCGGTGCTGCTCGATGCGCGCAATTCATTCGAAACCACCGGCGAATCTCCCGACCGCGTGGTGGGCTATTCCGCCTTCGCCTATGTCAAGGACCCGCATGCCGCGCAAACGCCGGCGCCGGCGGCCGATGCGCCCGCCGATCTCGCGCCGGAGGTCAAAACATACCTCCTCAAGCTGGCGCGGCAGAGCCTGGATGCGGCGGTGCAGGACAAGCCGCGGCCCGATGCCGGTAATCCGCCGGCAATCACCCGCGAAAACGCGGGCTGTTTCGTGACCCTCACCATGCACGGGGAGTTGCGCGGGTGCATCGGCTATATCGAAGGCATCAAGCCGCTGTACGAAGCGGTAATGGACAATGCCAAAAACGCCGCGCTGGACGATCCGCGTTTTTCGCCGGTCACGCCCGGGGAATTAAAGGACATCAAGGTTGAAGTCTCCGTGCTCACCAAACCCGCGCCCCTCGAATACAAGGGCCCGCAGGACCTTCTTGACAAACTGGTCCCGGGCCGGGACGGCGTCATCCTGCAGCAGGGGTATCACCAATCGACATTCCTGCCGCAGGTTTGGGACCAGCTTCCCGATAAAGTCCAGTTCCTGGAGCACCTGTCGGTGAAGGGCGGCATGCCGGCGGACGGCTGGAAAACGGCCAATGTCAAACGCTATCGCGCCATCCATTTTGACGAAAGCAAATAGCCTGGCCCCCCGGCCGGCCATGTTCTGCGCCGGGGCGGCCGCCGCTGCCGCGCAGTGCGTTTACATCCGTGAATATTTCTCCATCCTTGCCGGCAACGAACTTACCCTCGGTCTGATACTTTCTCTCTGGCTGGCCGCCGTTGCCGCGGGCAGCTGGTCCGGTGCGCGCATACGCCAACCCGCAACCGCCATGTGGCTCATGCTCATTGCCGCTGCGGCCGTGGCCGGCTTTCTGGGGATCCGCGGCGCGCGCCTGCTGTTCGCCCCCGGCGAATCCATTCCGCCGGCGTGGGTCCCGGCGCTGCTGCTGATCACGGAAGCGCCGTTTGCATTTGTTAATGGTTTGCTGTTTTCGAAACTGGCCTTGGACGCGGGACCGGCGGCCATGTACGGATCGGACAACGCAGGGATGGTCGCCGGCGCGCTGCTTGCGTTCGGCGGCTTTCTGATCGGCATGCCCAACGCTTTCGTGCTGGCAATCGCGTGCATGCCGCTTCTTGCCGTCCCGGTTTCGCGCGCGGGACCCCGCGTATTCACGGCATTCGCGCTGATCGCCTGCCTGCTTGCGGACAAACCGACGCTGTCCTGGAAATACCGCAACGCCGCAAGCCGCGTGCTATCGGGCCGCCAGGGCGAAATCGCATTCGTGCCCCACGGCGCAGATACTACCGTGCTGCTCAACGGGACCGTATATCGTTCGCCGCTTGACAAGCCGGCCGACGAACAGGCCGCGCATATGCCCATGGCGCAACGGCCGCATGCGCGCGCGGCGCTGATCGTGGGCGACCGGGGAGAGCCCGCGGAATTGGCGAAATATCCGGACCTGCGCGTGGATGTGATCGAATCCGAACCGCTGCTCGCGCGCGCCGGCGCCATGGTCACATCCCCCGAACTCTATCGCCCCCGCATCCGCTACGATATAATAATCCTGGCAGCCGGCATGCCGGAAAACATAGCCGAAGGACGATTCTACTCCCTCGGTTTCTTCCGCCGCATGAAATCAATGATGACGGATTCGGGTGTGCTGGCATTCACGCTGCCCCTGAGCGCCAACTATCTCTCGCCATCGGAGAATCGGCTGGCCGGCACAGTGCGCCTGACGCTGCGCGCCGCATTCCGCTCGGTATTCGTATTTCCCGGCGAAGGATATACCTTCATGGCGTCGGATGCGCCATTGTCAAGCACAGCGCGACCCGTGGTCGCTACGAGCTATCTCGCGCCGTTCATTCTGTCCTCCGTGGATTCCGCCCGAATAGCCGCGGCCAACAGGCCCATGCAGGCCGCCGCGCTCAGCACCGCCGATCGCCCGATCGTCCTTGCTTTGGGAATATCGCGATGGTCCGAAATGTGGCAACTGCCGCTCTCAATCTTCGCAGGCGGCCTGGCCGTCCTCCTGATCGCCGGCATCATAATTTTCCCCCGCAGGCGCGCCATCCTCTCCATCGGCACCAGTGGCTGCGCCATCGGCGCCTATTCCATCATGCTGATGCTGCTTTTCCAGGCCAATTACGGCGCCCTCTATTCCCGCGTTGCCCTGCTGCTCATGACCCTGACCCTGGGTTTTGCCCTGGGAAGCCGCATCCGCCGCCTGCCGCATGCCGACCTTCTCATCGGACTTTACATTGCGGCAACGATCCTTCTGCTTTCGGCAATGCCGCACCCTGCGCTTTTCTACTGCGCCCACCTGGGTATCGGCGTACTTGGCGGCGCGCAATTCGTTTCCCTGCGCAACGAGCGCGCCGGAATGATCTATGCCGCGGACCTGTTCGGCGGCATCTTCGGCATGGCCCTGACCGCTGCGCTATTGGTCCCGATATGGGGAATAACCCTCACTGCTATGGGCGCGGGCGCAGTGAAAATAGCAGCGTGGGGGGTGGGGAATGCGGGGCGGGGAAAATGGTTGAGGCGC
>Ga0315279_10005647_pt1 | contig 16109 bp, 32 predicted proteins | sample YL17G06_20_MG_FD_203694 | JGI IMG/M metagenome (GOLD analysis project Ga0315279, IMG submission 203694) | Sediment microbial communities from Yellowstone Lake, YNP, Wyoming, USA - YL17G06_20 | ecosystem: Environmental > Aquatic > Freshwater > Lake > Sediment | place: USA: Wyoming | collected...
CCGATGGCCGCGCGCCGCCAACCCGGTGCTTCAAGAGCCCGCCGCCGACCGGGCGTAGACCACGCGCTCGAGCGTGAGCCCATGCGGCGGGGCGATCGCCCCCGCCCTCGCTCGGTCGCGCGCGGCGAGGATCCCCGGCATGTCCGCGGCGTCGATGCGCCCCTCCCCGACCGCAACGAGCGTGCCCACGAGGCTCCGAACCATCTGGTGCAGGAACGCGTTCGCGCGCGCGCCGATCTCGATCCGGTCGCCGGCGCGAGAGATCGTCAGTCGCTCCAGCCGGCGCACGGTCGGTCCTCCGTCTTTCGGCGTGCGGCAGAACGACGCGAAGTCGTGCTCGCCGAGCAGGTGCCGCGCTCCGGCGCGCATACGCGGGAGCGACAGCTCGCCGGGCCGGTGCCACACGAACCGCGCGGTGAACGGGTCGGGAACGGGTCCGACGTCGATCCGGTAGCGGTACTCGCGGGCGATCGCCGAACGACGCCCGTCGAAGCCCTCCGGCGCGAGGCGCGCGTCGAGCACGACGACCTCGGGTGCGAGCATCGCGTTCAGCGCACGCTGCAGACGCCCGATGTCGACGTCACCTGACGCGGGGAACGAAACCACCTGCCCGCGGGCGTGCACGCCGGCGTCGGTCCGACCGGCGACCGTGAGCTTCGGAACGTCGCCCAGGAACCGTTGCAGCCCAGCCTCGAGCACGCCCTCTACCGTTCGGAGGCCGGTCTGGCGGGCCCACCCCCGGAAGTCCGTCCCGTCGTACGCGACCGTCAGCCTGACGACGCTCATGGCCAGAGTATGTCGCGAACGGCGGGCCAGTGGAGCGCGACGGCGTCCGGGGAGGGGGCTTCGCCCGAGCGTCGTCGGCTCAGCCGCAGCGAGGGCGAATGCCCCCGACCTCAGGACGCCTCGGCTACTCCTCGCCGACCAGCTCGATCCGCGCCATCGGTGCGGCGTCGCCCTTGCGCGGTCCGAGCTTCAGGATGCGCGTGTAGCCGCCGTTCCGCTCGGCGTAGCGCGGCCCGATCTCGCTGAACAGCTTGTGCACGACGTCGCGGTCCGGGATCTGTCTCAGGACCTCGCGGCGCGCGGCCACATCGCCCCTCTTGGCGAACGTGATCAGCTTCTCGGCGATCGGGCGGAGGGCCTTCGCCTTGGCCTCGGTCGTGTTCACCCGCTCGTGGACGAACAGCTGCGCTGCGAGCGAGCTCAGCATGAGCCGCTGGTGCGCCGGGCTCGACCCGAGCCGGGGACCCTTCTTCGGACGCGGCATCCGCTACTCCTCCCGCAGCGCGAGACCCAGCTCCTCGAGCTTCGATCTCACCTCGTCGATCGACTTCTGACCGAAGTTGCGGATGTCCATCAGCTCGGCCTCGCTCTTCTGGAGCAGGTCGCCGACCGTGTTGATGCCCTCGCGCTTCAGGCAGTTGTAGGAGCGGACCGACAGGTTCAGCTCCTCCACCGTGATCGCGTAGTCCGAGGGCACCGACTCGTCCTCCACGGGGCCGACCGTCACCCTGGCGGCCTCGGCGAGCTCGGAGAAGAGCTGCACGAGCTCGAGGAGGGTGCCGCCGGCGGAGGCCACGGCCTCGCGCGGGGCGATGGAGCCGTTGGTCTCGACGTCCAGGATCAGCCGGTCGCGGTCGGTCATCTGCTCGACGCGGGTGTTCTCGACCGAGTACGAGACCTTGCGGACCGGCGAGAAGATCGAGTCGACCGGGATCACGCCGATCGGGTCGCGCGGCTTCTTGTTCTTGTCGGCCATGCGGTAGCCGACGCCGCGCTCGACGGCCATCTCCATCTCGAGCGAGCCGCCCCTGCCGATCGTCGCGATGTGAAGCTCGGGGTTGAGGATCTCGACGCCCGCGGGCGGTGAGATGTCGCCGGCGGTGACCTCCCCGGGCCCCTTGGCCTTCAGGTAGACCGTGACCGGCTCGTCGACGTCGGAGCGGATCACGAGCTCCTTCAGGTTCAGGATGATGTCGGTGACGTCCTCGGTGACCTTCGGGACCGTCGAGAACTCGTGGAGCACGCCCTCGATGCGAACCGACGAGATCGCGGTGCCCGGGATCGACGACAGGAGCGTGCGGCGCAGCGAGTTGCCGACCGTGTAGCCGAAGCCCGGCTCGAGCGGCTCGATGATGAACCTGGAGCGGGTCGGGTTGACCTGCTCCTCCTGGATCTGCGGCCTCGCGACGATGAACACCTGGCTACCTCCTCCGACGGGGGATCATCCATTCCTGCCCCGCCGACATCACGACCCGCTCGACCACGGGCCGACCCGGCGCGCTACACGCGCCGGCGCTTCCTCGGCCGGCACCCGTTGTGCGGCACCGGCGTCACGTCCTGGATGCCCGCGACCTCGAGGCCGGTCGCCGCGAGCGAGCGGATCGCGGTCTCGCGGCCGGAGCCGGGGCCCTTCACGAACACTTCCACCTTCTGCATACCGTGCTCCTGCGCGCGGCGCGCAGCGGCCTCTGCGGCGAGCTGCGCCGCGAACGGGGTGGACTTGCGCGAGCCCTTGAACCCCACGTTGCCGGCGCTCGCCCAGCTGATCGTGTTGCCCTGCAGGTCGGTGATCGTGACGATCGTGTTGTTGAAGGTCGACTTGATGTGAGCCCGACCGTGGACGACGTGCTTCTTCTCCTTCTTGCGGACCTTCTTCGCCTTGGGCTTGGCCACGTTCGCTCCCTTACTTCTTCCCGCTGACCCTCTTCTTACCGGCCACGGTCTTCTTGGGCCCCTTGCGGGTGCGGGCGTTCGTGTGCGTCCGCTGTCCCCGGACCGGAAGGCTCCGGCGATGCCGGACCCCCTGGTAGCAGCCGATCTCGATCTTGCGCTTGATGTCGCCCGCGACGTCCCGACGCAGGTCGCCCTCGACCTTGTAGGTGCGGTCGATGAACTCGCGGATGCGGGCGACCTCCTCCTCGGAGAGATCCCTCACCTTGGTCGCGCCGTCGACCTGCGCGCCGTTCACGATCTCGTAGGCGCGGGTCGGGCCGATGCCGTAGATGTAGCGGAGCGCGATGTCCACCCGCTTGTCGCGGGGAAGGTCGATGCCTGCGATACGTGCCACTGCTCTCCCTTTCAGCCCTGGCGCTGCTTGTGTCGAGGGTTCGAGCAGATGACCCGGACCTGGCCGCGCCGGCGGATGATCTTGCACTTGTCGCAGATCTTCTTCACCGACGGCCGCACCTTCATCCTCGAACCTTCCTCACTTGTAGCGGTACACGATCCTGCCGCGCGTCAGGTCGTACGGCGACAGCTCCACCAGCACCCGGTCTCCGGGGAGGATCCGGATGTAGTGCATCCGCATCTTCCCAGAGATGTGGGCCAATACCCTGTGCCCGTTGTCGAGTTCCACCCGGAACATGGCGTTGGGCAACGGTTCTGAGACCGTGCCCTCCACCTCGATGGCGTCCTTCTTCGGCAAGCTCCCGGGTGACCTCTCGAACGGACAACCACGACCCGCCCGCAGCCGAGCCGACACCGCCCCCGGCGGGGGGCGGCCATTCAGTATAGGGGGCGCCCCGGGCGGTCGTCCACGAGGGTTGCGCCGGACCGCGAACCGGCTCCGAACTACGGTTCCGGGCTCAGCCGCGGGCGGTGAGCACCTCGTGGCCGTCTTCGGTGACGGCGACCGTGTGCTCGAAGTGGGCCGACAGCGACCCGTCCTCCGTGACGACGGTCCACCCGTCGGCCAGCACCCGCGTCCGCCAGTCCCCCACGTTCACCATCGGCTCGATCGCGATCACGAGACCCGGCCGGAGCTCCGGCCCTCGGCCGGGATCACCGTAGTTCGGGATCTGAGGATCCTCGTGCATGGCCCGCCCGATCCCGTGGCCGACGTACTCGCGGACCACCTGGAAGCCGGCGCCGAGCGCCACCTGCTCCACGGCGTGACCGATGTCGGACAGCCGCCCGCCGGGCCGCACCTGCGAGATGCCGGCCTCGAGGGACTCCTCGGTGGTGCGAACGAGCTTCACCGCCTCCTCCGAGGACGGGCGCCCGACGAACACGGTGACCGCCGAGTCGGCGTGGAAGCCCTCCAAGATCGCGCCGAAGTCGAGCGAGAGCACGTCGCCCTCCTTCAGCTTCCGCTCCTTCGAGGGGATCCCGTGGACGACCTCGTCGTTCAGCGACGTGCAGATCGAGGCCGGATAACCCCGGTAGCCCAGGAACGACGGCGTCGCGTCCCGCTCGCGGATGTAGGCCTCCGCGACGGCGTTGAGGTCGGCGGTGGTCCTGCCCGGCGCGACGGCGGCCACCACCCGGTCGATCGTGCCGGCGACGATCCGACCGGCGCGCCGCATCTTGTCGACCTCCTGGGCGGACTTGTAGACGATCACCCGTCCGGGTCCAGCAGGTCGGAGACGGCCTCGATCGTGCGCTCGGCAACGACCTCCTCCGGCAACTCGGCATCGATGTCGCGTAGCAGGCCGCGCTCCCGGAAGTAGAGCTCCAGGGGCTCGGTCTCGCTGCGGTACACCTCCAGTCGCCGGCGGATCGTGGCCTCGTCGTCGTCGGAGCGGAGCGTGAGCTCGCCGCCGCACACGTCGCAGATACCCTCGACGCGCGGAGGCTTGAACGACAGGTTGTAGGCCCGCTTGCAGTTCGGACAGGTGACGCGGCTCGTCAGGCGCCTCACCGCCACCTCGTCGCCGATGCGGAAGTCCAGCACGCACTGGAGCGGCCGTCCCGACGCGGCCAGGGCGTCCTCCAGCGCCCGGGCCTGCGGCACCGTGCGGGGGAAGCCGTCGAGGATGAACCCCTCACGGGCGTCGGGCTCCTCGAGGCGTTCGAGCACCATCTTCACCGCGACCGCGTCGGGCACGTACTCGCCGCGGTCCATGTACCCCTTCGCCTCGAGCCCGAGGGGTGTGCCCCGCGCCACGTGGTCGCGGAAGATGTCGCCGGTCCCGATGACCACGAGCCCGTGGCGCTCGGCGAGCCGCGTCGCCTGTGTTCCCTTCCCCGCACCCGGCGGACCGAGGAGGACTATGCGCACGGCCTACCTCAGGAACCCCTCGTAGTGACGCATCAGGAGCTGGGACTCGAGCTGCTTCATGGTCTCGAGCGCCACGCCGACGGTGATCAGCAGCGACGTGCCGCCGAACGGGAACTGCTGGATCACCCAGAAGGCGAGCACGATCGACGGCAGCAGGGCGATCGAGGCCAGGAACAGCGACCCCGGCAGCGTGATGCGCACGAGCACGTCGTTCAGGTACTGGGCGGTGGGCGGTCCCGGCCGGATGCCGGGGACGAACCCGCCGTACTTCCGCAGGTTGTCGGCGGTGTCGACCGGGTTGAACGTGATCGCCGTGTAGAAGTAGGCGAAGAACACCACCAGCGAGCCGTAGATCACCATGTACACGGGGCTCCGCGGGTTCGTGACGCTGCCGCTGACGAACTTCGTGAACCAGTCGGCGTGGTAGATGCTGGCGAGGAGCGTCGGGAAGTACAGGATCGACGAGGCGAAGATGATCGGGATCACGCCCGCCTGGTTGACCTTCAGCGGGATGTAAGTGCTGCCGCCGGTCGTCATACGGCGCCCGACGACGCGCTTCGCGTACTGAACGGGGATGCGGCGCTGCCCCTGCTCGACGAAGACGACCGCGACGATCAGCGCGAGACCGATCAACAGGACCACGACGAACTTCGTCGTGCCGCCCTGCAGCAGGATCGCGCGCCCCTGCGACGGGAGCCGCGAGATCACGCTCGTGAAGATCACCACCGACATGCCGTTCCCGATGCCGCGCTGAGTGATGAGCTCGCCCATCCACATGATGAGCGCCGTCCCCGCGGTCATGACCATCACGATCAGCGCGATGTTCCCAGGCGTGAACTTGCCCGACGGGAAGATGTCGACGCCTTGGAGCTGCGACGATCCCGAGTGGAACAGGAACACCAGGCTCGTGGACTGCAGCAGCGCCAGCACGACCGTTATGTAGCGGGTCCATTGGGTGATCTTCTTCGTCCCGGTCTCGCCCTGCTTCTGCCACTGCTCGAGCTTGGGGATCACGACCGTCAGGAGCTGCATCATGATCGACGACGTGATGTACGGCATGATGCCGAGCCCGAACACGGCCATGCGCGTGAGCGCGCCGCCCGAGAACAGGTCGATGAAGTTCAGGAACCCGGTGCCGCCCTGCGCCTCGAGGGCCTTCCGCAGCCTGCTGATGTCCACCACCGGGACCGGTACGTGCGAGCCCAACCGGTAGACCGCGATGATGAGGAGGGTGAAGAGGATCTTCTTGCGGAGATCCGGGATCCTGAACGCGTTGACGAAGCCTCTCAGCACGTGGCCATCATCCTACCCCGTCACGCGATGATCTCGGCCCGGCCTCCGGCCCGCTCGATCTTGGCCTTCGCCGCCTCGGAGAACGCGTGGGCGCGCACGACGAGCGCGGTCTGGAGCTCGCCCCGTGCCAGCACCTTGACCGGCCGACCCTTGCGGACCAGGCCGTGGGCCAGCATGGTGGCGGGGTCGACCTCGCCGCCCTCAAAGACCTGACCGAGCTTCTCGACGTTCACGACCGCGTACTCGACGCGGTTGGGGTTCGTGAAGCCTTTCAGCTTGGGGACCTGGCGCGAGAACGGCATCTGGCCGCCCTCGAAGCCCAGCTTCGGGTTGTGCTTGGCCAGGTAGCCCTTCGTGCCCCGGCCGGCGGTCTTGCCGCCGGCGCCGGCGCGGCCGCGGCCGACCCGCTTGCGCTCCGTCGTCGCGCCCTCGGCGGGCTTGAGGTGGTGCAGCTTCACTCGGCCACCTCCTCGACCTTCACGAGGTGGCGGACCTTGGCGATCATGCCGCGGATCTCGGGACGGTCGTCCTTGACCACCGAGTCGTTGATCCGGTGCAGACCGAGCCGGCGGACCGTGTCCTTCTGGTCCTTCGGGTGGTGGATGACGCTCCGCACCTGCGTGACCTTGAGCCTGCTCATCGGCGGCCTCTCGACGGCGCGGCGTCGGCCTGGTCGCCGTAGACATCCTCCAGGGCGGCGGCGCGCTTGGCCTGCAGGCGTTCCTGCGCGGCCGCCACGCCCTCGAGCATCGGCTTCGGCGCGACCTGGTGCACCTCGCGGTCGCGGAGCTGCGCCACCTGGTACGGGCGCTTCAGCTCCTTCAGCCCGGCGACGGCCGCCTTCACGATGTTGATGGCGTTGGACGAGCCGAGAGACTTGGACAGGATGTCCTTGACACCGGCGCACTCCACGAGCGCGCGCACTGCACCGCCGGCGATGACGCCGGTGCCGGGAGCGGCGGGCTTGAGGAGCACGACGCCGGCGCCGTCCTCACCGGTCACCTCGTGCGGGATCGTGGTGCCCATCATCGGCACCTCGAACATCTTGCGCTTGGCCTCCTCGACGCCCTTGGCGATCGCGGCCGGAACCTCCTTCGCCTTGCCGTAGCCGAGGCCCACGCGGCCGGCGCCGTCGCCCACGACGACGAGCGCGGCGAACGAGAAGCGGCGGCCGCCCTTGACGACCTTGGCCACGCGGTTGATCGCGATGACCCGCTCCTCGTAGATGCTCTTCTGCTCCCCGCTCGAGTCGTACCGTCGCATCAGATGTGGAGTCCTCCCTCCCTGGCCGCATCGGCCAGCGCGGCCACCCGGCCCTGGTAGAGCCGGCCGCCGCGGTCGAACACTGCGCGCTCGATCCCTGCCGACCTGGCCCGCTCCGCGATCAGGGCGCCCACCGCCTTCGCGGTGTCCTTCTTGTCGCCCTTCACCGTCTTGTCGCCCTTCACCGTCACGTCGTGGTCGGAGGCCGCGACCAGGGTGCGAGCCGACGCGTCGTCGATGAGCTGCGCGTAGATGTGCCGGTTCGACCGGTACACGGCCAGGCGCGGCCGCTCCGGGCTGCCCGACACCTTCCTACGCACCCGCGCGTGGCGGCGCGTGCGCGCCGCGCGCTTCGTCTTCGCGTCCATCGCTATGCGCCGCCCTTCGCGGCCTTGCCGGCCTTCTTTCGCACGTACTCGTTCTCGTAGCGGATGCCCTTGCCCTTGTAGGGCTCGGGCTTCCGGATCTTGCGGATGCCGGCGGCGACCTGGCCGACCATCTCCTTGTCGTTGCCCCGCACCACGATCTGCGTGGGAGTCGGGACCTCGAACTCGATACCTTCCGGGCAGGCGACGACGACCGGATGCGAGTACCCGACCAAGATCTCGAGGTCGCTCCCCTTCATCGCGGCTCGGTAGCCGACGCCCACGATCTGCAGGCGCTTCTCGTAGCCCCTCGTCACGCCCTCGACCATGTTGGCGACTAGCGTTCGCGTGAGCCCGTGAAGGCTCCGGTGGAAGCTCTCGTCGCTCGGCCGCTCGACCCGGAGCACGTTCTCCTCGCGGACGATCCGCATCTCGGGGTGCAACCGGCGGGACAGGGTCCCGCGCGGGCCCTTGACGGTCACGAGCGCGTCGTCGCCGACCTGCACGTCGACGCCGCTCGGGATCTCGATGGGCTGTCTACCGATCCGACTCATGGCTCACCACACGTAGGCCAGGACCTCGCCGCCGATGCCGCGCCGGACGGCCTCGCGGTCGGTCATGACTCCCCGAGATGTGGACACGATCGCGATGCCGAGTCCGCCGAGCACGCGCGGCAGCTCGTCACGCGCCGAGTAGACACGACGACCGGGCTTCGACACGCGCTTCAAGCCCGTGATGGTTCGTTCGCGCTTCGCGCCGTACTTCAGTCGGACGCGGAACGCCTGCTCCACGCCCTCGCCCTCGCGCGCGTAGCCGCCGATGAACCCCTCGGCGGCGAGGATCTTCAGGATCGCCTCGTTCGTCTTCGACACCGGCACGAACAGCTCGTCCTTGTACACGAGGTTCGCGTTGCGGATCCGCGTGAGCATGTCCCCGATCGGGTCCGTGACGTTGGTCGCGAGTCTCACCATGACGCCTTCGTCACCCCCGGAAGCTCCCCGGCGTGCGCGAGCTGACGGAAGCAGATCCGGCACAGCATGAACTTGCGGTACACGGCCTTCGGCCGTCCGCACCGCCGGCACCGCGTGTACTCGCGGACCTTGAACTTCCCCTGCCGCTGCTGCTTCTCGACCAGCGCCTTCTTCGCCATGCTCGCTTCCTCGCTCTAGGAGGCCGCCGACACCGCCGGCATCCCCTCGAAGGGGAAGCCGAGGGCGGTCAGCAGCGCCCTGCCCCGCTCGTCGTCCTCTGCCGTCGTCACGATCGTGATGTCCATCCCACGGACCTTCACTACCTTGTCGTAGTCGATCTCCGGGAAGATCAGCTGCTCGGTCAATCCCATCGTGTAGTTCCCGTGGCCGTCGAACGCCCGCAGCGAAAGCCCGCGGAAGTCGCGGATCCTCGGGATCGCGATCGAGAGCAGCCGGTCGATGAACTCCCACATCCGGTCGCCCCGGAGCGTGACCTTCGCCCCGATCGACATGCCCTCGCGAACCTTGAAGCTGGCGATCGACTTCCTCGCCTTCGTCACCACCGGCCTCTGGCCGGTTATGACCTTGAGGTCGTCGACGGCGGCCTCCAGCATACGACCGTCCTTCAGCGAGTCGCCGATCCCCATGTTCACGACGACCTTCTCCGGGCGCGGGGCCTGCATCGGGTTCTTCAGCCCGAGCTCGCGCTGCAGCCGCGGGAGGAGCTCCTTCCGGTAGCGCACCTTCAGCCGGGGAACGTAATCGCCGCTCACAGCTCCGCCCCGCACTTCCTGCAGATCCGTACCTTCGAGCCGCCGGCGTTCGCCTGGTGGCCGACGCGCGTGGGCTGCCCGCACGACCTGCACACGAGCTGCACGTTCGAGATATCGATGAAAAGCTCGGTGTCGATGATGCCGCCCTGCTGAAGCTGCGAGCCGCTCTTCGAGCGCTTGCCGCTGGCCCGCTGGTGCTTCTTCGCCCGAGCGGCGCCGTCCACCATGACCTTGCCCTCGCGCGGCAGCACGCGGATCACGCGGCCGGTGTGGCCGCGGTCCTTGCCGGCCATCACCTGCACGTTGTCGTCCTTCTTGATGTCCACGCCCGGCATCTACACCACCTCCGGGGCGAGCGAGATGATCTTCATGAACCGCTTCTCGCGCAGCTCCCGCGCGACGGGCCCGAAGATGCGGGTCCCGCGCGGGTTCCTCGAGTCGGCCGTGAGCAGGACCACGGCGTTGTCGTCGAAGCGGATGTAGGAGCCGTCGGGCCGGCGGCGCTCCTTGGCGGTGCGCACGACCACGGCCTTGACCACCTCACCCTTCTTCACCGCGCCGCCGGGCAGGGCGTCCTTCACCGAGCCAACGATCACGTCGCCGATGGCCGCGTACCGGCGGTGCGAGCCGCCGAGCACGCGGATCACCAGGACCTCCTTGGCCCCCGTGTTGTCCGCGACCTTGCAGCGCGTCTCCTGCTGGATCATCCGCCTACTTGGCTCTCTCCACGATCTCCACGACCCTCCAGCGCTTGGTCTTCGACAGCGGTCGGGTCTCCATCACGCGGACGGTGTCGCCCACGTGCGCGTCGTTGTTCTCGTCGTGAGCGGCGAGCTTGGTCGAGCGCCCGACGATCTTCCTGTAGAGGGGGTGCCGCATCGTACGGTCGATGCGGACCAGCACGGTCTTGTCCATCCCGTCGGACACGACCACGCCGGTGCGGATCTTCCGCCGGCCCCGCTGCGGGGTCTCGGTCGCCATCTCGTCGCTCACTGCTCCTCCTCGGCCTCGTCCGCGGCCGGAACGGCCTCGGCGGGCTTCTCCTCGACGGGCTTCTCCTCGACGGTCTCCGCCCGGGACCCGCCCCGGAAGCGCCGCAGGCCTCTGCGCTCGGCCTTCTCGGCACGGCCCTCGCGCGCGTGCACGAGCGCCTCGCTCCCGGCCTTCGCGATCCCCTCTTCGATCTCCTGCTCGAGGTGCCGCTCGCGCAGGACCGTGAGCATGCGCGCCACGTCGTGGCGGACCTGCTTGATCCGCATCGGGTTGTCCAGCTGACCGGTGGCGAGCTGGAACCGCAGGTTGAACAGCTCCTCCTTGAACGACTCGAGCCGCTCGATCAGCTCGTCGTCGCCGAGGTCCCGCAGCTCCGCGACCCTGGTCACTCCCCACCTCCGACGCGGGTGATGAACTTCGTCTTGATCGGCAGCTTGTGCGCGGCGCGGTCCATGGCCTCGCGGGCGAGCGTCTCGGACACGCCGGACAGCTCGAACAACACGCGCCCGGGCTTCACGACGGCGACCCAGCCCTCGGGGTTGCCCTTGCCGGAGCCCATACGGGTCTCGGCCGGCTTCTTCGTGAAGGGCTTGTCGGGGAAGATGTTGATCCACACCTTCCCGCCGCGGCGGATGTGGCGCGTGATCGCGACACGGGCGGCCTCGATCTGCCGGTTCGTGATCCACGCCGGCTCGAGCGCCATGAGGCCGAAGTCGCCGAACTGCACGTCGGCGCCTCCCTTCGCCCGGCCGCGCATCCGACCCCGGTGCACCTTGCGGTGCTTGACCTTCTTCGGGGCGAGCATCAGGCTTCCGCCTTCCCTTCCGGCACCGCCTCGGAGGTCTCGGCCGGAGCTACGGGGTCCACCGGGCTCTCCGCCGGAGCTACGGGGTCCACCGGGCTCTCCGCCGGAGCCATCGGGGTCTCGGCCGGAGCGGCCGGGACCTCGGCCCCCTCGACCACCTCGGCCACCTCCTTCTCGTCGGTGATCAGCGCGCCGGTTGAGGCCGCGCCGGTCGTCACCGTGGCGAGAGCGCGCGCGCGCAGGCGCTCGCTCTCCTTCTCCGCGAGTGGGATCTCGTCGCCGTGGTAGACCCACACCTTCACGCCGATCTGGCCGAACGTCGTCTTCCCCTCGGCGGTTCCGAAATCGATCCTCGCGCGCAGCGTGTGCAGCGGGACGCGGCCCTCGCGGTACCACTCGCGGCGGGACATCTCGGTGCCGCCCAGGCGGCCGCCGCACTGCACGCGGACGCCGATGGCGCCGGCGCGCATCGCCGTCTGCACGGCGCGGCGCATGGCCCGGCGGAACGACACGCGGCCGGCGAGCTGCTCGGCCACGCCCTGCGCGAGGAGCGTCGCGTCGGTCTCGGGGCGGAGCTCGCTCGCCGCCGAGTTCATGTCCTCGACCTTCACGTCGACTCGCTTCTTCGTGACACGCTCCACGTCCTTGCGGATCCGGTCGACCTCCGCGCCCTTGCGTCCGATCACGATGCCGGGGCGGGCGGTGCGGATGAAGACCCAGATCTGGTCGCCCTTGCGCTCGATGTCGATGCTGGAGATCCCCGCGCGGGCCAGACGCGAGCGGATGTGCTTCCGGATCCAGATGTCCTCGTGGAGGGCGTCGGCGTAGTCGCGCCCGGCGTACCAGTTGGACTTCCAGGGGTAGATGACCCCGAGCCGGAACCCGTACGGGTTGACCTTGTGACCCACTAGAGATCCTCTCCCAGCGTCTTCACGATGACCGTCATGTGCGAGGTGCGCTTGCGGATGCGTGCGGCCCGCCCGTAGGCGCGCGGACGCCACCGCTTGAGCGTCGGCCCCTCGTCGACCCACGCGCGCTCGATGATCAGGTTCTGCGGGATCACGCCGGGCGTCTGCTCCGCGTTCGCCACCGCCGAGTTCAAGCACTTCTCGATGGTGCGCGAAGCCGAGTGCGGCGAGAACCGCAGTATCCGCCGCGCTTCCTCGACCTGCCGGCCGCGGATGAGGTCGATCACCCGCCGTGCCTTCGGCGGCGAGATCCTCACGAACCTGACCGTTGCCTTGGCTTCCATCGCTCCCTATCTGGCCGTGCTCGACCGCTCCGACCTCGCGTGCGAGCGGAAGATGCGGGTGGGCGCGAACTCGCCCAGCTTGTGCCCGACCATCGACTCCGAGACGTAGATCGGAACGTGCTTGCGCCCGTCGTGGACCGCGATCGTGTGGCCGATCATCTCCGGCACGATCGTCGAGCGGCGCGACCAGGTCTTGATGACCCGCTTCTCGCCCTTGCGGTTCATCTCGGCGACCTTGACCATCAGGTGCTCGTCGACGAACGGACCCTTCTTGATGCTCCGAGGCACTCAGCCACGCCCCTTCCCGCGGCGCCGGACGATGAGCTTGTTCGACGCCTTGCCCTTCTTCCTGGTGCGGCCCTCTTTCTTGCCCCACGGCGACGTGGGGTGGCGGCCGCCGGAGGCCTTGCCCTCGCCGCCGCCCAGCGGGTGGTCCACCGGGTTCATGGCGACGCCGCGCACCGACGGCCGCTTGTTCAGCCAGCGGTTGCGGCCGGCCTTGCCCAGCGCGATCAGCTCGTGCTCGGCGTTGCCGACCTCGCCGACCGTGCCCTTGCAGGCGCTCTCGACGAGACGCATCTCGCCGGAGGGCAGGCGGAGGGTCGCGAGCCGCCCCTCCTTGGCCATCAGTTGGATGCTCGCGCCGGCCGAGCGGGCCATCTTCGCCCCGCCGCCCGGCTTCAGCTCGACGGCGTGCACGACGGTGCCCACCGGGATGTTGCGCAGCGGCAGCGCGTTGCCGGGCCGGACCTCGGCGCCCTCACCGGACATCAGAACGTCGCCCACGCCGAGACCCTGCGGTGCGAGGATGTAGCGCTTCTCTCCGTCCATGTAGTGCAGCAGCGCGATGCGCGCGCTCCGGTTCGGGTCGTACTCGATGTGCGCGACCTTGGCCGGGACGCCGTCCTTGTTCCGCCGGAAGTCGACCACCCGGTAGCGCCGCTTGTTGCCTCCGCCCTGGTGCCGCGTTGTGATGCGGCCCTTGTTGTTGCGGCCGGCCTTCTTGCGGCCCTTGACGACCAGCGACTTCTCCGGCTTAGGCCGGGTGATGTCGTCGAACCCGGACACGCTCCCGCCGCGGCGTCCGGGAGTCGTCGGCTTGTACTTGCGAACGGCCATGGTCTACTTCCCGGTCTCGAAGATCTCGATGGAGTCGCCCTCAGCGAGGACGACGATCGCCCGCTTCTGGTCGGGGCGCTTGCCCTGCGTGAAGCGGCGGCGCTTCACCTTGCCCTTGCGGTGCAGCGTGTTCACCGAGAGCACGCGGACGTTCCATATCTTCTGGATCGCCTCCTTGATCTCGGTCTTGTTCGCCCGCGGGTCGACGAGGAACGTGTACGTGTTCCGCTCGAGGCCGGCGTAGGACTTCTCCGAGACGACCGGGCGGATGATGACGTCGCGCGCGGTCTTCACTCGCCCACCTCCTCGTCGTCACCGGCGCTCGAGGGCTCGGCCGCCGCTCCGGGCTCCGAGCCCTTCCCCTCGACGACGTCGAGCGCCGCCTGGGTGAAGAGCACGTGGTCGGCCGCGATCACCCCGTACGTGCCGAGCGACGGCGCGTAGGCGATGCGCACGCCCGGGATGTTGCGGAACGACTTCTCGATCGCGCCGTCGTCGCTCGGTGCCGGCAGCACGAGCAGCACCCTCCCGGCCAGCTCGAGCGCGTCGAGGAGGGCGACGGCGTCCCTCGTCTTCGGCTCGGCGAAGGAGAGGTCGTCGACGACCGCGAGCTTGCCCGACGCCACCGCGTCGGTGAGGGCCGAGCGCAGCGCGCCTCGCTTCATCTTCTTGTTGACGCGCATGTCGTGGTCGCGCGGCTGCGGGCCGTGGGCGACGCCGCCTCCGGTCCACTGGGGCGCGCGGATCGAGCCCTGACGAGCCCGGCCGGTGCCCTTCTGCCGCCACGGCTTCCTGCCGCCGCCGGCGACCTCGGCGCGGGTCTTCGTGGAGTGCGTGCCGCGCCGCACCGACGCCATACCGGCCACGACGACCTGGTGCATGAGCGGCACGGAGACACGCACCTCGAAGACTTCGGGCGAGAGGTTGCGGTCGGCGACCTTCTTGCCGCCGGCGTCCAGGACGGGGATGGTCGCCATCAGGCCTTCCCTCCCGCGGACGCCTTGACCGATGAGCGCACCATGACCAGGCTGCCGGTCGGCCCGGGCACCGCGCCCCGTAGGAGCAGCAGGTTGCGCTCGGGGTCGACGGTGACCACCTCGAGGTTCAGCACGGTCACGCGCTCGTTGCCCATCTGACCGGCCATGGGCATGCCCTTGAACACGCGCGACGGCGTGGCGCAGGCGCCGATCGCGCCGGGCGAGCGGTGCTTGCGATTGGTGCCGTGGCTGCTGGAGAGGCCGCCGAACCCGTGCCGCTTCATGACGCCGGCGAAGCCCTTGCCCTTGGAGACCCCGATCACGTCGGCCTTCTCGCCGGGCGCGAACACGTCGACCTTGATCTCCTGGCCGCGCGTGTAGTGCTCGGTGTCGTCGGTGCGGATCTCGACGACGTAGCGGCCGGGCTTGGCGCCGTGCGCGTCGAAGTGACCCTTCATCGGCCGGTTCACGTCGTGGTGCCGCGGTTCGGCGAACGCGAGCTGGACGGCCTTGTAGCCGTCCTTCTCCTGCGTCTTCACCTGGGCGACGTAACAGGGCCCGGCCTTGATCACGGTGACCGGGATCGCCCGCGTGTCGTCGAAGATCTGGGTCATGCCCAGCTTCGTCCCGAGGATGCCTTTCACGTCCGCCATGTCAGAGCTTTATCTCGATGTCCACCCCGGCCGACAGGTTCAGGCGCTGGAGCTCCTGGACCGTCTTCGAGGTCGCGTCCACGATGTCGATGAGCCGCTTGTGCGTGAGCATCTGGAAGTGCTCGCGCGAGTCCTTGTACTTGTGCGGCGAGCGGATGACGGTGTAGACGGAGCGCTCGGTCGGCAGCGGGACGGGGCCCACCACCCTGGCCCCGGTCCGCATCACGTGCTCGGCGATCTCCCGCGCCGCCACGTCGAGCATCCGGTGGTCGTAGGCCCGCAGCTTGATCCTGATCCTCGGTCCCGCCATCAGGCCTCACGCTCCATCTCCGCGCGGACCTCGGTCTCGAACGCCGGATCCTCACGCCGCTCCTTCGCCTTCGCCCACACCTCGGGGCAGCGGGCGTCCTCGGCCCCGAGCACGCGCCGGATCGCGCCGTCGAGGGCGCGCTTGTCCCCCCCGGTCGGGTTCGCCGGGAGCAGATCGCCGAGGTGTCGGGTGTAGCAGGTCATTTGATGATCTTGGTCACGCGCCCGGCGCCGACGGTACGGCCGCCCTCGCGGATCGCGAAGCGCAGGCCCTCCTCCATGGCGATGGGGGCGATCAGCTGGACGGTCATCTCGACGTTGTCACCGGGCA
>Ga0315279_10005648_pt1 | contig 16108 bp, 17 predicted proteins | sample YL17G06_20_MG_FD_203694 | JGI IMG/M metagenome (GOLD analysis project Ga0315279, IMG submission 203694) | Sediment microbial communities from Yellowstone Lake, YNP, Wyoming, USA - YL17G06_20 | ecosystem: Environmental > Aquatic > Freshwater > Lake > Sediment | place: USA: Wyoming | collected...
CAGGCACATGGCGCAGTAGCTCTGCGCCGAATTGGTATGGCCCTGGCCGCCGCGGAACATGATGGCCGCTACCGGCCGCAGGGGGAGCTTTTCTCCCTCGATTTCAATGGTGGCGCCGACCATCGCTGCGTCAGCCCACTCCTTGGCGATACGCCGAACGGTGGCCGCCGGAACGGTGCTCTCTTTCTCCGCCGCCTCCGGCGTATATTTTTTCACGTTGTCTTTCACGAGCTGGAAGGAGGGGTGGCACTTGACGCCGTTGACCGTGTACTCCCCCAGCAGGGCATAGTCCTTGATGGTGGGGTCGTTAAAGACCTTGGCTTTTTTATCCACGGAATCCCAGATTAGAGGCTTATTAGTCCCTTTATCACGGACATAGAGCTCGTCCGGCCCGATGAGGTAAGGTCCGTTGGTCTTCTTCTTGAGAAATTCGGCGTCATAGACATTCAGTTCATTGAGAATGATATTGACCATCGCCAGGGCGACGATACCATCCGTACCAGGCAGGATAGGTACCCATTCGGTTGCCTTTCCGCCGCCGAAGTTGCAGATGGGGTCGAAAACCACATTCTTCATACCCCTGGCGCGGGCATCCGCCGAGAGTCTCATGTTGAAGCCCATGGAGTGCCCGGAGCCGGTGCCTTTGTTGGAGCCCATCTGGATAACATAATTGCAGTACTTATAGTCCGGCACGATAGACCATGATGCGTGATAGAGTCCGGCGCCCATGTGCGAGCCGCTCCCGCAGTGCAGCCCGGCGCCGCCGACGTACCAGTTCTTGGTGCCGAACACCGCCCCGAAGACCCCGAAGCCCAGGGGTAAATCAGGCCCGCTACCCGCCGACGGCGTGCCGCCATGGAGAAGTTTATTGGGATTTTCGGCGCGGATTTTCTTGAGTCGCTTGGCTATCTCATCGAGGGCTTCATCCCAGGAAATCCTCTCCCATTTGGGGTCCTCGAAAAGCCCTTTCTTGGGATTGGTCCGCTTCATGGGGTAGTTGAAGCGGTTGGGGTCGTAAAGGGCCTGTATCATGGCTTCGCCCTTGGCGCAGAGACCGCCCCGGGCGCCGAAGTCATTATCCGGCTCCCCCTCAATCTTCACGATGACCCCGTTGACTCGGTGGGCGCGAATGGTGCACTGGCCGTAGCACCCCCCGCATGTCGATTTCACCCAGGTGTCGTCCCAGATTTCCGGGTTACCTTTTACCGATAGTCCTTTTACCGGTTTGTCTTTTACCGGCTTGCTTTTTACTTGAGTAACCATTATTTACAATCCACCTCCTAAGTTAAATGTTCTACAATTTATTTTCTGGTACTTCTTATTTTTTACGTACCAGTATCACAAAGTTTTTTTAGCAGAGCGAACCTTTCATCTACCTGTTTTTGCAGGCTCGCTAACTCGTCCTCTTTCAGGTGGGAGAATTTCCGTATTAATTTAGTAAATTCCGTAACCGGCCTGGGACTGGCTACCTCGACCGTAATCTTCGGTTTCCCGTCTTCCGCCTCCCAGAGCGGGAAGTAGTTGGTCCTGACGGCGGTGCGGCATACCTCGATGGACATATTTGACTCGACGCGCCAGCCTACCGGACAGGGGCAAAAAATATGGAGATAGACAAACCCTTCTTTCGCCTTTTCTTTAGCCTTCTGGAGCTTCTTGGCAAAGTCTTCGAGGTGACTCAGTGTGGCTGTGGCCAGGTACGCTGGGCGGTGCATGAGCATCACCATCGGCAGGTTCTTGGAACCGGTCGGTTTACCCCGGCTCATTTTACCGACGGGGGTCGTGGTCGTCGAGGCTCCAAGGGGCGTGGTGCTACTTCTTTGAACGCCGGTATTCATGTAGCCTTCGTTATCATAGCAGATATATAAGATTTTTTCGTTTCTTTCCGCGGCGCCGCTCAGGGGCTGGAAGCCAACATCGGCGGCACATCCATCGCCCGTGTAGCAGACAACGGTAGCATCCTGGCCTATCTTTTGGTAGTACCTTGAAATTCCCGTGGCGCTGGAGGCAACACCGGTCATCAAGGTGCTGTAGTAAGACATCCGATGCCATGTCCCCATGTTCTGACCGTAAAGAATGGGTGCCGAGCAGCAGGGACAGCCGACCATGACAATATTCTTCCCCAGGACCTTGGGGATAAACCTCATAGTGAGTTCCAGGGGGCAACCGGAGCACCAGGAAAGCCCGCCGGCGTACTGCTCTTCCTTAACGCTGAAATAGTCAAAAACCTTCGATTTTTTCTTCGTTTTTTCTATCATCTTTCTTTCCTCACTACTCTTCTAGCGGTATCCAGGTAACCTCCTGGTAAGACTTGCCTTTTGCGGCGGCATTAACTTCGTTTATCACCCTCTCGATATGTGGTATGGTTATATCCATATTCGCCAGGCCATCAATATAACTTAGTATAGGCACGAAGCCGATTTTCGGGGAGAGCATTCTTAACTCCGTATATATAGGGCCGCCGTTCCAGCCATAAGCAACGCTGCGGTCGATGACGCCGATAGCCTTTTTTCCCTTGAGAGCTTGAACAAGACGCTCCTCGGGGAAAGGACGGAATAGTCTTAGTTTGACCAGGCCTACCTTCACCCCTTCCGCCCTCTTGGCGTCAACTACCGCCCGGGTTGTCCCTGCGGCGCCCCCCGAGGTCAGTATGATTATCTCGGCATCCTCAGTGCGGTATTCCTCTATCTGTCCGCCGTAGCTCCGCCCGAAAAACTCCTTGAACTCCGCATCTATCGCATCCACCTTTTTTAGTGCCCGCTGCAGTGCCTGGCAATGCTTATAGCGTAGCTCCATAAACCCTATCTCGATGCCGTGTGTGCCGCAGCCCAGGGGCACTCCCGGCTGCAACTTGGGCCGCTGCGGCTGCATTTTCAGGGGGTCCAGGAACTTGTCCACATCTTCAATAGCGGGAATTGCCACCGCCTCGGAAAGATAAGAAAGGTAAAAACCATCGTAGTTCACCATCACTGGCAGCTGGATATCGTAGTCCTCCGCCAGCCGGAAAGCCATGATAATCTGGTCGAGGATTTCCTGGCAGTTCTCAACTATTATCTGGATCCATCCCGAATCCCTAGTGGCGATAATGTCCTGCTGGCCGGAAGAAACCGCCAGGATGCCCGGTGTCTCCCGGTTGGCGATAGCCATCACCACCGGCGCTCTGAAGCCGGCGGCTTGAAGCAGGGCGTCATACATGTATACCAGGCCCCAGGAAGAAGTTGCCGTAAAAGTCCGGCCACCGGCGATGCTGGCGGCGGCGACGACGTTCATGGCCGAGTTTTCCCCCTCGACCTCCACCATCTCCGCGTTCATAACACCTTCAGCGCGGAAAGTGGAGAGCTGCTCCGCCACCTCACTCATGGGTGTTATGGGATAAGAAGTAGCTACATCCGGTCGGCACAGCATGGCCGCATAAGCGGCAGCCGCGTTGCCCGTAATGACTCTAACCGTACCTTTTTTAGCCTTCATTATCGAACTCTCTTTCCGGAACCATGGTCAGAGCGCCCCGCGGGCACTCATGAGCACAAATTCCACAGCCTTTGCAATAAGCCAGGTTAGACTCGAAATGGTCGCCTTTGTCCAGCATGCACTGCGGGGGACAGTAGAGGGCGCAGAGGCCGCAATAGTTACATTTGGCCTGGTCCAGCACCGGCCTCTCCGTACGCCAGCTGCCGGTATCCAGGCACAGGAGTAATTTATCAGCATTGGACCACGCATTCTCGGTTTCGAAGATGTTCTTGTGTTTGATTACCATTTGATTACCTCCACTTCCTTGTAGCCCCTCTCGGCGCTTTTAAGATTCCTCTGGAGGATATCGCCACTGAGATAGTCCTTCAGGCATGCCAGCAATGAATCCAGTCTCAGCCAGCCGGTCGCGGCAGCAAAAGCCCCGAGAAGGCAGGTATTGGGAATGTCCCGTCCGATTTCCTGTACCGCAATCCCGGTAGCATTGACCACTGCGCCTATTTTCAGGTTTTCATTAGGCTGTTTGGTCAGCTTTTTGGGGCTATTGAGAATGAAGGCTGACTCCGGCCTTAACCCTGTGAAAAGCGTTGGTAGAGTTAACAGGCCGGGGTCAATGACTATCAGGCAATCAGGATTGTAAATTTGTGTTTTTTCCCGAATGGGCTTGTCATCAATGCGGGTGAAAGCCACCACCGGCGCGCCGCGCCTTTCGAAACCATACATGGGAAAGCTGGCCACGTACTTGCCCTCGGTCACGAAAGCGCTGGCCAGCATCCTTGCCGCCAGAACAGCTCCCTGCCCGCCTCGCCCGTGAATCCTTATCTCTTTCACAGTTGCATAATCCCCTCTTTATTCGTATTCAGCGTATTGATACTCCGGTTCCGCTGTAAAACCACGACCTTTTTAAAAGTTTATGAGAGACGTTTTCCGTTTCCCGACGATTTAGCGATTCTGGGCAGCAGGCTCTCCCTGAGCGTCCTCATAATATCGACTAAATCCTCAATTTGCTCTTTGTCCATGCAGGACAACGCCTCGCGGCTTAACTCCTGGGCAATGGGGCTTAACCGATTGGCTTCCTTCCAGCCTTTATCGGTGATGACAACCTTTACCGACCTCCGGTCGTCGTGAGACGGTTCTCGGCGGACAACTCCCTGTCTTTCCAAGGTATTTATCACCGCCGTTATCGAATTCTTCTCCCGAAAGACGCTCTCCGCAATTTCCGATGGCGTCATCTCGCCGCCGTTTTTGAACAGGGTACTCATGATGTTGAAGCGGATAAGGCTGGCTTCGTGGCGCTTGAGCTCGACTTCAAGATATCGCGCCAGCACCTCGAATGACATGAGTATGGATAATAAAGTGCCTAAAGGGGTCTTATCGGTTCTCTTGCTTACTTCGCCGGTGGTCGGTTGGTTTTTCGATTCAGTAATCATATCAAAAAAGATGAAATATGTTCCATCTAGAATAATTTTATAACGGCTCTCTGCCTTTGTCAATAAATATTACAGTCAATCAATCTTCAGTCCGTTATTATTGAGCGTATATAACGGTCGCGTTTTGTTCCATATAGAACAAATATGCCATCTTCGAATGTATTTGAAAGCAGCCTCTTGAGATATACCATTTGCCAATACCACTTGATTTTGAGTATATTTATAAATGGCCAATGTCGTTTCAGCCCCCGGCTGAAACCCGAAAGCTAGAAGAGGTACGTAATATGAATAACGGCGAATACTGGAATCCCGTTCTGGAAACATTGGCCCGGGAAAAATTACAACAGCTGCAACTCAAGAAATTCAAGGAAATTTTTGCCTGGGCCTACGAGCACTCCAAGTTCTATCACAAGCTCTACAACGACGCCGGCATGGAGCCCGGGGACATAAAAAAATTCGAAGATATCAAAAAAGTGCCCAAGATAGAAAAGTCCATGATGAGGAGCGTCCAGGGGCCGGGCAAAGAGAATTTCCCCTACGGGGATATTCTTTCCGTGCCCCTGGAACAGGTGACGGATTACCGCCAGACCAGCGGCACGACGGGGCAGCCGGTCTATCAGGCGGATACCTGGCAGGACTGGGAATACAGCACCGAGGCGTACTGCTACGCTCTATACGCGCAGGGCTACCGTGCTAAAGACCGGATTTTCCTGCCTTTCGGCTATAACATTTTCATCGCCTTCTGGGCTTACCATTATGCCGGCGAGAAGCTGGGCTGCGAGGTGATTCCCGGCGGCGTCCTGAACACCGAGGCGCGCATCTTAAAGATGCAGGAGCTGAAAGCCACGGCCATGGGCGCCACGCCGACCTATGTGCTGGGCATGGCCGAGACGGCCAGGAAGATGGGCATCGACCCGCCCAAGGATTTATACATCAGGAAAATCACCGTCGCCGGGGAGCCCGGGGGAAGCGTTCCCGCCACCCGGAAAAGGATGGAGGAAGCCTGGGGGGCGAAGGTGTACGACCAGGTAGGCAGCACAGAAATCGGCCACTGGGGCTGGGAGTGCCGTTACCAGTCCGGCCTGCACGTCAACGAAGGCTTCTACCTGGTGGAGGTAGAAGACGTGAACACGGGGGAATCCATTGACGAGCCCGGCAGGAAGGGAAAGATGGTGGTAACCACCTTCAATCGCATGGCCCAGCCGTGCATCAGGTTCGATGTGAAGGACTTAATCCAGTGGAATGCCCGGAAATGCGATTGCGGGCGGACTTACCGTCTACTCGAAGGCGGCATTCAGGGACGCGCCGACGATATCACCAAGGTCAAGGGCGTTCTGCTATCGCCAGCGGCCATCGAGGAAGTGGTGCGGGACATACCACAGCTAAGCCAGGAGTACCAGGTGGTCGTTACCAAGAAGGGCGATATCGACGATATCACGTTGAAAGTAGAAATCCTCCCTGAATATAAGAAGGACGAGGCCGCCATCAGGGCGAAACTGACCGACCAGCTCAGGTTAACGACCAACCTGGGCTATAATATAGAGTTCCATGAATATGAGAGCCTGCCCCGGTCCCAGGCCAAAAGTCGGCGGTTCCAGGACCAGAGACCACATTAGAGTTTTTTCCTCTCCCCACCGCGGGAGAGGATGAAGGTGAGGGGGCATTTTGATAGGTCTGTGATTTCACCCTCACCTAACCTCTCCCATCGAGGGAGAGGAATGATTAACGGTCAGGTTAATCTTGTTGAGGAGTAAGAAAATGGCGCAGGAATACGATATCAAAGGAATGGTGACTAAAATCAAGGCTCTGCGGAGGGACGCCGAGGCGCTGAAAGGGATTTCCGGCGGTATTCCGGCGGTCGATAAAAACGCCGACCGTATTCTGGCTAACGTGAAAATGCTGGAGATAGACATCAGCGACGCGGCGGAAGTAATGGGGAAGTAGCACTGCGCATTTGCGCATTTACGCTTAGCCGGCGAAAACCCGGCGGCTGAAGGAGGAAGATATGTTCTTCGGGTTTGTTCTAATAGCTATCGGCATTATCGCCCTGCTGGTAAAGACCGGGGCGCTCACCGGGTCAATATGGAGTTATGTGTGGCCTGCTGTCCTGATAGTTTTAGGACTATCCTTCCTTTTTGGAAGAACGTTCCGGCGCCGGCCCTGGCGGTGGTTCGGCTGCTGTCCTCCCTGGGATGACAGAGATACCAATAAGAAAGAATAGTTACCGATACCCCATTGCTTTAATCCAGCATTTAAAGCTGGAGTGACATACAGTTGATACGGTTGAGGACCCGGGAGCAATTCTGCCGTCCTTTAGACCGATAGGCCTTTCAGCAACCAGCACGTTGCGTACCCGCGGCTGTTTTTCTAATTCCGCTGCAATTTACTCACGAATCCGTACTGTCCTTTTTAAAGGATGAATGAATGAAAGAATATACTGAACGTTTAGGCAATGCGCCGTTAGGCAGACTACTGTTGGCTTTGAGCCTGCCCGGCATAGCCTCAACAATAACAACAAGCCTTTACAATGTCATCAACACCATCTGGGTTGCCAGACTGGGTCATGAGGCTATCGCTGCATTGACGATAGTATTCCCTTACCAAATTCTGTTTTATGCCATTGGCGGGGGTACCGGTATCGGTATAAGCGCACTTGTTTCCCGCCGCTTCGGGGAACGCAATATTGAAGCCACCAATAATGTTGCCGGTCAGATATTCTTTATCAGCGCCTTTTGGGGATTACTCTTTATGCTGGTGGCCGTCTTTTTCTCAGACAGTATCCTACCCGCCATCGGAGCTACACCGGACATCATGGAATATAGTAAACAGTACTTTGTAATCACCTCTTACGGGGCGCCTCTTATGATCCTGGCAATGGTGATGAGTAGCCTTATCCGCGGTTCCGGCGACGCCGTAAAACCAATGATTATCATGATTTCAGGCACCATCATTAATATTATTCTGGACCCTTTCATGATTCTCGGTATCGGGCCTTTCCCTCAAATGGATGTTCGTGGCGCCGCCTGGGCTACGGTTATCGCCCAGTCCTGCGGGGCTTTACTGGGCTTGTACTACTTCTTCGCCCAAAAAACAGCTTTCCGGATAAAAGCCTCCTACCTTCGCCCGGATATGTCAATCTTGCGTGATATTTACCGTGTCGGTGCTCCTTCAACGATACTGCAAATCACGGAAAGCCTGGCCTTTATGTTGTTCAATACCGTGGTATCTTCTTTCGGCTCCGTCGCTATTGCCGCCGTCGGCATCGTGATGCGTGTATCGGATTTAGCTTACATGCCCATTATGGGGGTGTCTTACGGCCTGTTGCCGGTGGTCGGATTCTGCTTCGGGGCGCGTAACTTCAAACGGTTATGGCAGGCGGTAAAAATGTCCTCGCTGGGAATCACGGCGCTGCTGGTCGTTATTACCGTCTTGATTGAGATTTTTACCCCGCAGCTTATCGGCATCTTCAGTAAAGACGCAGAATTTCTTTCGATATCGGTACCTGCTATGCGCATCATGCTGGCGACGATGGTGCTGATAGGTCCGAACATCATGTGTGTGACCACGTTCCAGGGTTTGTCCAAAGGTAGAACGGCGCTGGTCCTATCTCTGATACGCCAGTTTTTGGTATTCATCCCGGCTCTCTATCTCTTCCGTTATCTTTTCGGTCTCACCGGGGTATGGTTGTCAGCGCCGGCCTCAGATATTATAGGGCTCGTGGTAACGCTTGCGTTTATTTTCCGGGAATACAGGCTGCAGCAACGGGCCGGCTCTTTATGAAAGAATAATTAGTGCGGAATTTATTTTCCGTAATTCTTTTTCCACCAATCCCAGAATTCATCGATGCTGCGGATATTATATTCCAGCACGGCTTCGTAGACATGTACCGATAAAAGATTATTCCGGTATTCGGGCAAAGCGCAGACCGCTTCTTTAATCACCAGTATATGATATCGCGTATCTTCGGTTAATTTTCTCTCCCATAGAGAACGTCTGGGAGATCCGAGTTCAAATTCCTCGGGCCTCGCCGTCCACAGGTCGATTTTCCAGGTATCCCCACCGGCCGGATTAGTTACCCATATGCCCCAGTACAACCCCTTGTCGGTGCCGCCTGGTTCACGATAAGCATCCAGACAGCGAAGTCGCCAGGCCCACCCGGTGCGCGCAAATTTTGTTCCCAGTTCCCAATGTATTTTCCAGTTGGGCTGAGCATCTGTCCGCTCAAAATCAAGGTCACGCCAAGTCATGGTCTTCATAACGTATGAGCCTACAGGTTTATACCCCTCTTTGCGAATAATAACACCGATACCGGATTGCTCGAGAACCTGGTTCGCCTCCGCCCTCAGCTTCGCGTCAAGCGAGAATAATCGTTGGCGATTTTCTTCCAGTGTTTTAGTCAAATTGTCTCCAAATATCCAGATAAATCCTAAGGCTTCCTCAAACACTCATTATGGTTGTCAACATTACGCATAATAAGAGAATCACCGCGCCTTTCGTAAGTCATGCGATACTTGCGGTCGACGTAAGCTTCAAAAATCCCCGGTGCGCCTTCCACCGGATGGCTCCGGAGCCCCGGATGCCGGAAGTTGGCGTCCAATAGTCTTAAAGACTTGTCCACTTTGAGGCGAATAGCAAGCGGTAATTTTGCGTATTGGAACTTGAAACGCTCGGTATAATAGAGTGGCATTTACCGGCGTCCCCGCTTACCGGATCGAGGTTCTTTGACCTCCTTATGAAGTGCAGTAATTGCGGAATCAGCATCAGGAAAGCGATAAATACGTCCGGCCTTGATATCCTCCTCCGCCTCTTTTTCACCCTGCTGCCATCGTTTAGTCCAGAACCAGGCCTGCTCTTTATCAACGAGCTTCTTAGGTTTTAACACAATCTCGCCATCCCTTACCTGCACATCCACAAAGTCACCCTCTTCTATTCCCAGTTTCCGCCTTACAGATAGCGGCAGCGTTAGCTGCGCCTTCTTGCGTAATTGTATTAGTTCTGACATAGATACTCCGAAATTCCTACTTTCTTACTATCCTACTACTTTATATGTAAATTGTCAACTCGCGTCTACTTATCCAATCCCGAACAACCTCATTGCATTTATCGTGGTCGCTTCGGCTATTTCAGCCTCGGTGATGCCCTTTAACACCGCCGCCCCCCTTAAAGACCTCACCACATCCGCCGGGCTTGATTTATACTCGTTTTCTCTGCCCCGAAGATACACCACCGGCGAGTCCGTCTCCAGGAGCATCCTTTCCAGAGGGATTTCTTTCACTGCCCGCCGGTGCTCCTCGTGGTACTCCACGGCGGGGGTTACCGAGATATAATATCCCCGGTCGACAATGTCCCGCAGGACGCTGGAAGTGCCCGTGTACCAGTGGAATACCGCTTTTTCCAGCCCCGCCTCGACGACCGCATCCAGGGCATCCCGCCAGGCGTACCGGGAATGAATCAGCGCCGGTTTTCGATGGTCTTTCGCTATCTTCAATAATTCCCGGAGCACTCGCTTCTGCAGGTCTTTATCGGCAGAGGCTCTCACCCTCTTATGGTAATCAAGTCCCACCTCTCCTATCGCCACGGCCTTTTCTACGTTAGCTCTAATGAATTCCAGATTGGCGTCTATTTCCGACTCTTTGATGTACCAGGGGTGCCAGCCCAGCGCCGGGTAAACGTATCCCTGATACTCCTCGGAGATTTTTAGCACTTTAGTATTCGATTCGATATCGGAGCCGACGGCCACTACGGCTATCAGTCCGGCCTTTTTGGCGTCGTCCAGAGCCTGCTCAAGGTCTTCTATTTCATCTAAATGAGCATGTGTATCAATCAGCCGGTACATAATTCTTAACTCCTAGGTAAGCACCGCCGACGGACGCTCCTGGAAGGGGTGCGTCCTTAAAATAAGCGAGAAGAGGAAGGGATAGTTCGCTTTCAGGTGCTGGACGTAGTCCAGCCACTCGCTGGCAAGGTGGTCATACATCCGCTGGATATCGATAGCAAGATGTTCCAGGTCGGCTTCAGGCAGGTCCTTCAGGGAAGGCCTTGCCTCCAGTTCTTCATCAAGATGCGTGGCCGCCCAGAGCAGGTCGGTAAAGCGGTCATGCTCCAGAAGATTGGGGTTCTCCAGCAACGTTAGCAGGTAAGTCCTCTTTCCGGAGAGAAACCTTTTCAGTTCGTCCAGGTCAATCCTGTGGATATCGATATCGATATTCAGTTCATAAGCAAAAGCGTCAGCCCGTTTAAAATCCTTAGCCGTCCATCCTGTGGTGATATTCAGATTACGGGAAATTTCGTCCCGATTCTTAAAATATTTTATCAGGTCGGCAAGGAGGTGGTTGCCAATTTCGCTGAAGAAAGCGCCGATTACCATATTGAGCTTACGCAACATCGCCTGCTTCTCACGGCGGGCAAGGACACGCTCAATCACGATGACCACAAGGAAAACCTCAAGCGGCAGGAAGGCTAAATCTCCTCCCAGGTAGATAAAGATATCGTTGCCGAAGATAAGATAATCGACATAATACAGCAATACGGAAGCCGCCAAGCACATGGCAGCCACGATAAGAAAAAACTTATAACCTTTCATCTCTTACCCCCGGACAAACTACTATTTCACTTTATAGTATCATATCCGCACAAGCGATTTAACCGCAGCCAAAATTTTAATGCTTGACATGGCGTGGTATTATACTTAATTTGACACAGGGAGAAACTACCAAGGAGGCGGCGTGGGTAGAAGATGCTGGCGTTCCGGGTGCTGCTATGTCGGGTCGCAATGTGACGCAGATTATCTGTAAGAAGGATAAAAAGCGTTTTATTACCACGAAGCCGTAGTGCCGATACCAGGAGCTAAGGTTGACAAATTCCCGATAAAGAGTTAAAGTATAGCCAGTTGTCCATTATACTGGACAGATGGCACACGGATGAGAATTTACTGTCACGGTGCATTAGCGGGGCTCATTCTGGTGCTCTTAATAGTTACATTGGCCTGCCAGTCGGCTCCAACCGCTGCACCAGCACCTACTCCTTCTCCCCCGCCGGCGGCACCGGCACCAAATCTTCCCACAACCCTGCCTTCCGTATCCACTCCCGAAGAAATGCCTTCTAACCCGGCTACCCCGGAAAACAAAGGCACTGAGCCATCTGCGCCAGCACCCGCTCCCCTAACCGAGACTCCACCTCCCCCACCATCGGCCAAGCCAACCGTCATAGCCGAGGAGTTCAAACAGACTTTTGAGAGCCACTTCGGCTTTATGCCGGCCCAGTGGGACTTTAAGTCCGCACGCGAAGCGGGCGGCGCCTATGACCGCCCCTTCTTTGAGCTGTTCCAGTGGGACAGGATTGAAAAAGAGCCAGGTCACTTCGATTTCCAAGAAACGGATCAACAGGTGAAACAGGCACAGGATTACGGGCTGCACATTCTGGCCAACCTCCAGCCCTTTGCCGCCTGGGACCAGGTAAAATGCCACCAGGACTTAACCCCCACCGGTAAACCCGGAGTCGCTGGCTCCCAAACGCCCAAGGGCAAGCCCTGCGATATGGCGGCGTACAAAAACTTTATCCTCAAGTTGGTGGAGCGATATGATGGCGACGGCATCGACGACATGCCAGGCCTGACCGTCCCCATCAAACACTGGGAGGTCCTGAACGAGCCGGAGTTTCAGGAAGAGCCCCTCGTCTTCTTTCAGGGAACCTCGGCTGACTACTGCGAGATTTTACTGGCCACCTCTGAAGCGGTCAAGAAGGCCGACCCCGAGGCTTATGTAGTACAGGGCGGTATGGCGGGGATGATGGACGTTTGCACGAATTTCTGGCAGGGGGTCTTCGATGCGGGTGGGGCCGCCTATCTTGATATTATGAATATGCATTCCATCGGCCACGGCGAGCACCTGAATATCCCCGCCTTCAAGCAGTTCCTCGCCAGGAACGGACTCCAGGATAAGCCCATCTGGATAACCGAGGTGCAGTTCCAGCAATCTCAACAGACACAAAACTTCTCCAATGAGGATTTCGCTGAAATACTGGCCCGCAGCTATATCTTCGCCCTGGCCAACGGCGTTGTTAAGCTTTTCTACGTCAATATTAGGATGCCGCCGTTTTACGATGCGGGCATACCCTTTGATGAGCGGTCGGCTCTAATAAAGAACAACGGTGAGAAATCCGCTCTTTTCAAAGCACACGCTACCGTAGCCCTGATGCTGGGTGAGCTGGGTAAAGGCGACTCTGTCGAAATAATCAGGGAAAGGGTCGGCAGCTGGTACATTGAGGAAGGCCAGTACAAATTCAGTATCAAGGGCAGAACCATTTACGCCCTCTGGGGAGGTGGCTCCCTGCCCGCCGAAATAACCGGCGAAGTCAGGGTAATCGACATCACCGGAGCCGAGAGGGTAACCGATGCCGCTTCGCTGAAGTTGAACGATAGCCCGATTTTTGTCCTGCCCTGATAGTGTACCTGTAGCACAGCCGCACTACTATCTGTTAAAATCCGTATATGAGCCGCGTCACCATGTTTACCGGCAAGGGTGGCGTCTTAAGAGATAAGGCCGTTGACGCTGAGAAGAATGAGGCCTACTCCCAGGAACAGCATTGTCATGGGGCAGGGTAAGGGCCACGACTTTACGGGATTGGGACGATGGGTGACCATAAGAAACACATCGTAGAGGGCCAGTACTCCGGCGATTATGAGAATAATCTGGGAAGCTAGCAACATTTTATACCTCCTTAACTCCGATTTTTCAGATGAATTAGTTAGGCTATCTTAATACGCTCGCCCACTGGCTGTCAAGCCCTAAAAACATACGGTTCTAACGCTATCTCCGGAATACCGCGCACTATATCCCCGTCTTTATCAAGACGTACATCATAGCTGTAAACATCGAGGTAGACGAACATCTTGCTCAGGCCCGGCATCTCATCCCGCGTTATGCAGTAGGATTTCACGACTGTGCCGGTCTTATTCACATGCCGTCTGATTTACAGGTCGGCGTAACCGTCGGTGCCCACCAGGTCGATGATTTTGACCTTCTGGCCATCGGTGTACCTGGCATTAATTTGCACCGCGTATTCCCAGTTTTTACTTGCCCGTTGCCAATTAATTGAAGTAAATTAGCTATTTGATTATTTGTATAACTATAGTAACTATAGCCAATACAATAACAATCCCGAAACCAACCCAAAATCCTCGTACCCATTTACCTAAAAACCCTACATTCTGAGATAAGTCTATCAACGCTTTAGTAAGATCAGAAACAGACATCGTCTCTATTGTACGTAAATAATCTTTATCTGAGAGGGGTATCTTTCCCTCTCGCTGTTCAGCCATATATTCGCCGCTATAAGGCTTTCCCGCTGGCCTGTTTAACTTATGAATTTCAATGGTACAAAGGTGGTCCATGTAATCCAATGTAATCGACCGTGGAGAAAGATTCACAAGGCCAAGAATTAATGCTCCATCCCAACTAGGGTCTATCTGGAGACCAGAAAGGATTGAAAGTCCTTTTCGCGTGTAATAAGTACGCATTCCGATGTGGCCAGCATAATTATCGGCTAACTTGATTCTTTCAAGTGTTGACACTAATGCGAATGCGCCTCCCGGTACTGTAATTGATTCTTCTTTTTCTACATTTACTTCCTTTACATCCTCTTTTTGAATCTTCCCCTTAAGCTCCTCTAAAGACACGGTTTTGGTAATGATTGCCTTCTTGCCTAATCTCATATCATAACTAGCTGACTTTAAGCCTTCTTCGTTGAAAGGGTCTATTTCGATGTCTCCGGTTTTTAATGCTTCTTTGATTTCAACATCAGTCAATAAAGCCATATTAGACCTCCTTCCCCTTCCTCCTATTAGTACGAATGTTCTATTCCTTATGACCAAGGATATTACTTTATCAACGATTTGTCAATAATATTTTAATCATATTTTTTACCTACAATCTCAAGTTTCGTTAACATGAGATTCGCTTCTTCATACTGACACCTGTTTTATTTCTATGCCCTCACCCTTTAACCACCGCTATCGGTATCGTCCTGGCAACTTTTTTAGAGATACCGGCGCCGTGGGCTACCCTTACCACGTCCCCCACGTCTTTATAGGCTTCCGGGGCTTCTTCGGCCAGTCCGGACAGGCTGCCCGCCCGGACGGTAATACCGCGGGCTTCCAGCGCCGCCAGGACTTCCCTTCCGCTTTGCTGTTTCTTGGCGGCGGTCCGACTCTGCATCCTGCCGGCACCATGGCAGGTGGAACCGAACGTTTCTTTCATGGCTTGCTCCGTGCCCACCAGGATGTAGGACATCCGGCCCATGTCCCCGGGAATCAGTATCGGCTGCCCCACCGCTGCGTATTTCTTCGGCACATCCGGGTGGCCGGCCGGGAAGGCACGGGTGGCGCCCTTGCGGTGTACGCAGAGCTTCTCCTTCTTGCCATCTACCTCGTGGTCTTCAATCTTGGCGATATTATGAGTAACATCATAGATAAGCTGCAAACCGGCATCCCGCTCGCTTTTACCTATCACCCGGCAGAAAGTCTCCCTGACCCAGTGGGTGATGCATTGGCGGTTGGCCCAGGCATAGTTGGCGGCGCAGCGCATCGCGGCAAGGTAAGCCTGCCCTTCCGGAGACTTTACTGGGGCGCAGGCAAGCTGGCGGTCCGGCACCTCGATGCCATACTTCTGCATGGCCCTGAGTATCTCTTTGATATAGTCGTCGGCGACCTGGTATCCCAGCCCGCGCGACCCGCAGTGGACATAGAGCATTACCTGCCCTACCCGGTCGATGCCCATGGCACGGGCGATATCCGGTTCGTATATCTCGTCGATGACGGCTACTTCGAGGAAATGGTTGCCTGAGCCCAGCGTGCCCAGCTGCGGGATACCGCGCTCCTTAGCCCGCCCGCTGACGCGAGAGGTGTCGGCGCCGGCCATCTCTCCCCCTTCCTCGGTGGTCTCCAGGTCTTCGGGGCGTCCGTAGCCGTTCTCTACCGCCCACCGCGACCCCTTTACCAAGACATTATCAATCTCTTTGGAATTAAGTTTAATTTTCCCCTTCGACCCCAATCCCGAGGGCACGGCGTAAAAGAGAGCATCGATAAGCGCTTTTATCTTGGGGCTGACCTCCTCGCGGGTCAGATTGGTACGCATGATGCGCACCCCGCAGTTGATATCGAAGCCCACCCCTCCCGGCGATACCACACCGTCGCTGACCCGCATCGCCGCCACGCCGCC
>Ga0315279_10005649_pt1 | contig 16106 bp, 9 predicted proteins | sample YL17G06_20_MG_FD_203694 | JGI IMG/M metagenome (GOLD analysis project Ga0315279, IMG submission 203694) | Sediment microbial communities from Yellowstone Lake, YNP, Wyoming, USA - YL17G06_20 | ecosystem: Environmental > Aquatic > Freshwater > Lake > Sediment | place: USA: Wyoming | collected...
ACCTTCAACCGATCCCGTTCCTTCCGGCTCATCCGCAGTTCCACTCCTTGTCCTCCCTCGGGGGCAGCCCCGATAAGAGGACAATTCTACTTTGCGGAAAGCGGACATTATCACTTTGCGGCGACAGCTTTATTCGCAGTTTCGATTCGGGAACCCCCAGACCGGACGGCCTCCGCGACGGCCCCTCAACGCCTGAGCCCATTTCCGCCGGTCGCAGCATACCTGCGCTTCTCGAGCACTCCGTTCTAACCCGCCGCAAACAAGGCACTTGCAGCCTGGTTACCCCAAGTTCCTCGGCGTGACGACCTTGCCCTCCGTGGACGCTCCCAAGGCCGGCATGGGATTACCTACCCAACGAAGATTACGGAACAGGCGGGGCTCGGGCCAGTTCTGACCGCCAAGCTTCACGCTCTGGCCGTCCTGCATGGCTTCCGCAGAGCCGCACAGCTCCAGTTCCGTCAGGTAGCGCCAGTTCTCCAGAGGGGCCTTGGTCTTGGCGTCCGTCGGGGAGAAGTCCTTGGGTTCATAGACCAGCGTCTGCCACTGGCCTGTCCCCTTTACAATCTTGCACGCGGCAAACGCTCCCCCCGGCTTCCCTGGGTACGCCCCCCAATCGTTCTTCCGCAGCCGGATGACCAGCTCAACGTCCTTGGGCGACTTTACGTCCACCGCGAGCCTCGCACCGTCCGGGCCCCGCCATTTCGGGTCCTTGACCTTCCGAGTCGCGGCCGCCCACACCTGAGGATTTGCCCATTCCAGGCGGTACCAGTCCTGCCAACCGCGCGCGAAGTCATCGATCGTTGTCTCGGGCGCGTCGGTCGCCTTGATGCGCGCCTTCGCCAGGTCGGCCGGCATCACAGTGGCCATCGTCGAACTGATCGCGAACTCGTTCGTGCCTCGGTAATCCATCCACTGGTAACCGACGAAAGCTCGCCTGAGCGGATAGTAGACGTTGGCGTGAACATAGAGTGGCTGGTCCGTGCCCATAACCGGGCACCGGGCGATCCAGGCATCGCCCTGGCGCTTCGCCTGCCCGTCGCGCCAGAAGCGGGTCAGCACATGCGGGTCGAGCGAGTAGTAGATGTCGGCCCGCACAACTTCAGCCGCGCAATCGGGCTTGAGTGTCGCCATGGGCACGCCATCGGGGGCGTTCAGACTGACCTCAAGCGCTGGCGTTCGGGGTAGCGGAGGACCGCCGTTCAGGTGCTCGTCGAACCAGAGCCACTCGCTGACCGAAAACTCCCTGGCGTGACGGTGGTTGAGGTGCGGCGAGATCGCGTAACGCACCTGCCGGCTGCCGACCGTGCGCCAGTTCTCGACCATGCTGTCCAGCGGTCCGTTGAAATCATTGGTGGGCGACAGGTACATAATGGGGCAACGAATGCGCGGGATGTACGCGCCGTCGTCGATCGTGTCGGCCATCCACTGCGACTCGGCGCCGCGCAGCCCGGATCCCGGCATGGCGGCGACCTTGGCCGGCGCCACCCCGGACCCGCCGCACGAAGGTACGGCCACCTTGACGCGGGCGTCGATCCCGGCGAGGTCCGTGGTCAGCTTCCCGCCCATAGAGTGTCCGCAAACGCCGAGCCGCCCCGCGTCGACTTCCGGTTGCTGCTGGAGGAAGGTTAGTCCCCGCCGCGCCGCCAGCACGAGCAGGAACCAGTTGTTGTTCCGCGGCGACCCGACCGCATCGAGCGTCTTGGCATCGGGCTTCATGGAACCGTAGTGCGAGTTATGCCCCTTCTGCGTGGCATCGAGCGCGCCCCAGTCGGTGTTAGGGTCGCCCGCCGCGGCACCCTCCATCGGCTCGCCACCCCAGTTGATGGAAAGCCCCGCGTAGCCGTTCCGCGCCATGAAGATGACGGGCACGAGGCCTGCCCGCTGCCCGCCGCCGTGCAGATCGAGGATCGCCGGGAGCTTTCCGGCGCTCTTGGGGAATGCGTAGAACGCCGCTATTCGAGACGGTTTGCCTCTGAAGGTGCCGACCGTGAACACCACGTGGCGGCAGGTCGCCTCGCCTTCCTGCCACTGGCGCACTACCTGGGTCTCCAGCGGCTCTTTCGCCGGGTCGTAGCCACCCCAGAGCTCGTCCAGATTCTTGGCAACCCGACCGTCAGGAAGCGGCGGCAAAGAGTCTTCGGCACCCAGCGTGGCCCCGCCGAGCGCCAGAAAGGCGAGCCCCAGCAGCATCCTACAGAGGAGTCCTCTCTGTGCCAAGTTCGTTTCTCCCGTAGCGATCCCCGTGCGCGGCGTTACCGCGCGCGAATCACCATCGCGGCGCCTTCTGTCATGAACTGCACTTCCAGCCACGGCAGCGGGTTGGTCTGAGTCGTTGTGATCGACACGGGGGCCCTGCCTGTGGGCATGGTGTAGTCGCACGCCTCAACGGGCAGTTCACGCAACCGGTTCCAGTTCTCGTCGAAGACAGCGGCGGTCTTGCCGCCGTCACACTGGAGATACTCCCCGCTCTTGATGATGCCCTTCACGGTTAGCGAGCCCTGGCCCGTCTGGATAATGGGGTTTTCGAGTTGCGTTGGAATCTCGGCGAGCGTCGTAAGACCCTCGACGAGGACGGAGGTCTCCGTCGCAGGCGGGACGCGCCCGAGGTCGGGCTCCTCAAGGATGGCAACTTCGCCCTGTCGAAGGTCGAGAAGCCGCAGGCGCTGCGTGGGGTGCAATCCGCCACAAGAGAGACACGGGCCAAGCATCGACGCTCTCCTCGCCTCGCGGTGTTTGGCCTTCGCGCCAGAGCTCGTCATTGGGTTACCACCTGCTGGCACCTGTCACTCGCCCTGAAGACCCCGGGCGGAGTTTGCGGGACGCGCAATCACTTCCGGGGCACCTTGACGATCTCGAGCGAGTGAGGCGGCAGCTTGACGACACCTTTCTCGAAAGAAAGCTGCGTTCTCTCGGGCACAACACGGTTCGGGTGTTCCACATCATTGAACGCTTCGGGCGAATCGCCAGCCAAGATCGTTGCCTCATATCGGCCATCAAGCAACGTATCCTTCATCTTGACGGTGCAGGCCACATTCTTCGAAGGATGGCGGTTCACCAGGGCGATAGCCCAGACCTTGCCCGACTCATCCACGGTGGCGATAGCATCGATCATCGGAACCGACCGGCTGCCCTGAATGAGCATCCCGGCCTCCAGGTCGCGTTTGCCGACGCGGTCTTCAAGTTGGTTGGCGTACATGGCTAGGGCGTGGAAGGTCGTGCGTTTCACGATCCCCTTGGCATGAACGTAGAGCGGCCCACGGGTGCTGATAATCGGAGCGATGTTGGCCATGCCGACATCCTCGGCGTGCCGCAGGCAGGCGTTGAGAAACGATGCGGAAAACAGTGCGTCGGCCATCGAGTACTGCGAGGCAACCGCGTTGATGTCCCGTCTGGCGATCAGTGCGGCCGTAGCCGGGTCGCTGCTGTTGGCGACCTCTTTACGCGGGAATCCCGGGTGATGCCAGCCGCGAAGGTTCCACCCGTCCGAATCCTCGTGTGCGTAGTTGACCTGCATGCCGCTGATGCCCTTCTGGTGCAACTGGTCGAGCTGCCACGTCAGCCGTTCCACGTCCAGCGAGTCGCCAGTCCACCACCAGTACGGCACCTCGCCGTAGCCCGGCGGCGGGTTCCGGAACCCCGGCAGCGCGTCGAGCTTCGGATCGCGGCTGGGAAAACCGCCAGCGTGCCACGGCGTCGGCACAACAGCGGGATCGCCGGAACCAGGGCCGTCAGCGCGAGCGGCGAGCGAGAGGCCGCCCAGCAGCGCGGCAGGAGGACGACGAGCGGGAGAACGGCGGGAATCAGTTTCATGCGACGTTCCTCTGATCCAAAGATGCATCGCGCTCTTCCGAGCGGCCGGCGATCACTTGGCCGGTGCGGCCAATAGACCTTTCATTCCTTCGCCCAGGGCGTTGCCGACGAGGAAGTACGTCTCGGCGTTGCCGAACTCGTGGTGGCCGTGGCCGGGGTTCGGCGAATCTTCGGGCTTGCGGACGAAGTCGTGTGTGGGAACGAAGACGACGGTGCCGGCGAATTCCGGCCGCGCGGCCGCCGCGGCCTGGGCCTTGCGCAGCGTGGCCCACTCGCCGGGCGCCTCGACCCACGGGCCGGTGATTTCGCCGATGACGACGGGCAGCTTAGGCACGTTGAATTCCTTCCGCACGTCGTGGATGAGGTTCACGAGGTTCTGCTCGTACTCGGGAACGGTGGTCTTCGGCTCGCAGCCATCGTTCCAGCCGTGATACCAGACGAAGCCCGCAAGTTCGCATCCGCCGCCGTCGTAGGCTGGGAAGTCCGTCTTCACGTTCGCCATTGCGGCGCGGACCTCGGCGATCATGCGCGTGTAATACGGGCCCACGGCGCCGCCGGAACTGGGCGGGCGGAAGTCCTTGAACAGGCTCTTGCCGCCCCAGGCCGTCTTGACGAGCAGAACCTGGTTCTGAAGGCAGTCTCCGATGACATGGCCGAACTGCAATTCTGGCCCGAAGTGATGTGGATCGCCGTAGACCGAGAATCCGAAGGAAAGCGGGCCGGCGAGGAGCGGCGCGCCTTCGCGCTGATAGCGGACCCACACATCATCGCGGACGGTCCACTTGCCGTCGGCGCCCTTGAGGTGCTTGAGCATCGGGGCCTTGGCCGGATCGCTCATCAGCGTGGCCAGCGTGCCGCGGCCTTCGTTGTAGTCCTTGCCCGTGAGGTCCACCACGGCCTGGCCTTCCATATTGGACTGGCCCGCGAGAATGAAGACCTTCACTGGCGATTTCCCGGCCTGGCCCGCAGGGGCCGCCGGCGTGAACGCGACCACCATGATCGCTGCAAAAACCGGAATGAGAATCCAACGGGACATCATGGCTATGCCTCCTCTTCAGGCCCTTGGCGTCACGGGGGTGACCGGACGGCGGCTCCTCCTACTTCTTCGGCTGTGCCAGCGTAATGCTCCGCAGCTCGGGCTGCGTCGCAGCGGCTTCGATGGCCTTGATGGCGTCTTCGACAGCGGTCACTCGCCGATTGTTGAGCTCGCCGCCAGGGAACTGCCCCTGCTTGACCTGCTCATTCAACGACACGATCAGCTCCTTCAGTCCCGGCACCGCTTCGCGTGCGGCCATGCCGTAGCTCACGATACCCTTCATGATCTCCCCCGTTCGACTCTCGCTGCCGTGGCCGCCCTGGGTCTTCGCGAAGAGAACGCCCACTTCGATACCTTCCTTGAAATGATACTTCGTCAACGCCCTGAATCCGGCCATGCGGATCTCATTGCCGAACATCGTGTCCGCCGGACACCGCGTCTTGACCGCGGCCAGTATGTCCGGCCCGAGGGCCTGCACGTCCTCAACGGTCAGCAGATCAGTGAAGGTGTGCGCAAGCTGGCCCCGGGCCATGCCGTCGGCGTTCCTCGAGATGGCCCGAATCGCCGGGTACAGCAGCTCCGGATCGATGTCCTTAGCGGAGGACCGCAGCAGCCCTTTGAACAGGGCCGCCGCCAGCTCGCCATGCGTGAGTTGAATCGGGTCGTCCCACACGATCGGCTGGAGAGGCTCCGCGGTCAGGGCGACCGCCTTCAGCATGTCGGGAACGACGGGCTTCGCCGTATCGCCCAGATTCTTGAGGGCATTCGCGGCCTTGACGCGTAACCAGCGGTCCTCGTGGGTGAGCAGTCGAACCAGAATCGGCAGGGCTTCGGCGCTGCCTATGTACCCCAAGGCCTCCGCGGCGCCCTGGCGCTTCCAGGCGTCGGGCCCCACCGCCAGCGCCATGAGCGGGGCGACCAACTCCTTCCTATTGGGGCTCCGGCCGAGTTCCTCTGCCGCCCAACCGCGGACAACCGGCGACCAGTCACCCAGGGCGGCAAGGAGCTGGTCGTTGCTCATCGTCTTACGGTCCAGATCGAAGCGGCCGGAAGCGATCGCCTCGGCCACGTCCTTCTTGCTGAGCCAGTTCGCCGGATTCGCATCCCTGCCGGTGATGTAGAGCTTCTTCAGTGGAAGGGAATACGTGAGGACGTAGGTGGCCGTCGGACTCAGGCCGTTGTAGCTGCTATTGCCATAGTAGGTGTTATCGTCAGTCTTGCCGGGTCCGTACTGTTCGCCGCCGTCGTAGGTGAACGATCCATCGCACCGGCGCACGAGGTCGAAGTGCCACGAGGCCTCCTTGAAAAAGGCGGCTACCGCGTCGGGTCCGCCGGTATTCGCGCCGAGGGCGCCCCAAAGGTAACTGAATCCCTGGCCGGTGTGCCCGTACTCGCGGTTCTTGTAGGAGGCGGCGACCATCTTCGCGAAGAACTGCGTCTGCTTCGCCCGGTCTCCCTGAACGGCAAACAGGACGGCGGCCATGGCGTTCTTGCCGTTGTTATCGTGGTACGGCCAGGGCATGTGCTCGCCGTAGGGAATAGCGCCCTTGTCCACGAAGTAGCCGAAGAACCTGGAGGCCCTGCCGATGGCGGGATCGACTTCCGGATCGTTCACGCCGCACTTTTTGCCCATGACGATCGCCAGGTTGGCCACCAAGCCCGTGGCGTTCACAGGACCGTAGGGCGGAATCGACCCGTGGAGCGAGCCGTCGGCGTTGCGTTCCGAAATGCCGTGCCCGAAGGTGCCGTACATGCTCTGACCCTTGGCGAGGGATACCGTGTATTCCTGGATGGCGTGCAGCACTTCCTTATCGCCCGTGAGGAGGTAATACTCCGAAAGGAAGAGGTCCCGGTATCCCCAGTCCCACGTCATCATGCCGTCCTTGAGCTCCAGCTTGAGCGTCGGCGGGGCCATCTTCCGGGCCAAGTCCCGCACGCGGGGCAGGTAGTCGGGATTGCCGGTCGCCATTAACGCGAGACCGTTCACGGCGCCCCAGAGATCGTCTTTGAGGGGCTCCTTTTCGAGCACCTTGCAGGCTTCGTCGAAGATGAGCTTTGACTTGGGGCAGTTGTAGGGCGCGGTGTCGCCGTAGGTCCCCATGACCCGCAGCTTGAGCTGGACCTCTTCAGTCTTGCCCGCGCGCCAGCGGGTCAGTTTCAGGATGCCGCGGTTGGCCGCCTTCTCGGCTTCCTGAAGCGCGACAGCCAGGCTCTTGCGGGCGTCATCGGTGAACGGCTTACCGCCGGCGCCGAGGATCACGTCGTCCACCTTCATCACGCCGTCCGCCGGCGACTTCTCTCCGACGTGCGTGACCAAGATCTGGCGGCTGGCGGTCGTGGTCCGGCCCTGCACGCTCTCGAAGAAGTCGGCGGGCCTGGTGTAGATCCACCCGCGAAGCCCCGTGGCGCCGAGGTTGTAGGTCAACGTGCGGTCAACCGTGCCGCCTTGGGTGAGATCCGGCGGCACCAGCGGCGCCGCGAGTGCGCTGCCGGTCGCGAGCGCGATGGCAACGACGAGAGCGGCGGCCTGTAGAGGCTTATTCAGTATCTTTCGCATGATGCTCCTCCTAGCGGCTAGTCTACCGCGTATCGGCCCGGATGTCTGTCAGGTTCCGAGCGACTCCGTCAGCATTTCGTCGAAGCCTTACTTGTCGCTTGCCGGGATGCGCAACACGTTGACGGAGTAGGGCGCCAGCGTTACCGAGCAACGCTCGCCGCAGCCCGCCAGCGGCTGCTCTTCCGGCACGATGCGGCGAGGATTGTCCAAGCTGTTCTCCGCGCAGGGCTCGTCCGAGCGGATCACGATGTGGCGCCCTGCGGCCCCGACCTTGGCGGCGCCATCCAGCTGGATCTCGGCCCGGACGGGCTTCGCGTGGTAGTTGGTCGCCTTCAGGACGACGGTCCTCTCCTTGGTGTCGTAGCCGGCCGTGGCAAAGAACGCGGGCAGATACTCCGCCTTCGCGTCGGAGACCTTCTTCCCGTCGAGGAACATCTCCGCCTTGTCGCGGCCGAGGACCAGGCTGATCTCGTACCATCGGCCCGTCTCGATCCCGCCCTGCGTGCTCATCCCGCCGTGGAACGCGCAGCCCTCGGGGACGCCGCGGTCCTGGATGGCGGAGAACTTGTTGCCGGCGGCGCCGTAGTTGCAGAACAGGAACCGGTCCGGGCCGGCAGCGTTGAAGAACATAAGGAACCCTTCCGAGCCGTCCACGCGCCGCGCCTTCAGCGTCACGCGGCCTGTCTTGAACGGCGGCCCTTTCAGGAGGAGCATCGCCGGCCCCTTGCCCGTGTCCGTTTGCCGCAACACCCCGTCCTCGGCCTGCCACTGGCCGACACCCGGCGTCTCCCAGTTGTCGAGCGATGCGAAATCTTCGCTGAGCATCAGGCCGCCCTTTTCGTCGACTATCCGCAGTTCCTTGAACTCGTTGGCGGTGCTCCAGGAGCCGAGGCCGAACTTCCCCGCCATGAGCGGCGCGTTCGGGTCGGGCCCCGGCTCGACGCTCACAGCCGTGGCCAGGTTGACGTCCGGCCGGTTCCCGTTGAAGACCTTCTGCACGTAGTACGATGCGTGGGCGAAGCTGCGCGAAGCGTCGAACTCGATCAGGTTCACGCCCCAGTCCCGCTTGTTCACGTTGCAGAAGAGGGGCGCGTAACTGGCCATCGTCACAAGGTCGCCGTTGCGTTCCATCATCATCAGGAAGACCGAATCGTCCATCGCGGCGCTCCAGTCGCCGCCGCCATGATGGTGGGCATACTCGCCCACGTACACCTTCCACGGCTTCCTCGCGTACTTGTCGAAGTAGTCGAACTTGGACCGAGCCCACCCGGACCCGCGGTAGGCATGCTCGTCCACGATGTCTACGTTGGCGTCGCCCGCGCGCTCGATGGCCGCCTGGTTCAGCCCGCTGAAGAACATGGACATCACCACGATCATGTCCGGGTACCGCGCCTTGATGGCCTTCCGGAACTTCGCGTAGTAGTCGCCGTAGAGCGCCGGCGGGTGCTCGTTGCCGATCTCCACGTACTTCAGGGGAAACGGCTTCGAATGCCCCATCTTCGCCCGCACCGCGCCCCACCGAGAATCCGCCGGCCCGACGGCATACTCGATCGCGTCGAGGGTGCGCTGGATGACCGGGTCCAGGTCGGCCAGGGGCCAGTTGTTCTCGGGGTGCACCGTCATACCGGCGAAGGTCACGTACATGGCGTCGGCGCCGATGTCCTCGCAGAACTGGAGGAACTCGTGGTACCCGAACCCGTCGGTCGAGCGGTACTGCCAGTAGCCCCACATGCCGGGCCGCTCCTCGGGCGGGCAGACCATCTTCCGCCAGTAGGGCGCCGACTCGAACGACAGGCCTTCCACGTAGCATCCGCCGGGATAGCGGATGAAGGAGGGTTTCAGCTCCTCCAGGTACTTCGCCAGGTCGATCCGCAGGCCGTTGGGCCGGCCCCTGTAGGTGGGCGGGAAGAGCGACACCCAGTCCACCTGGAGCGTGCCCTTGCCGCGGAACTCCAGGGCCAACCGCCCCGCGGGGTCGGCGCCCGTCGCCCGGAGAGTGGCCGTCAGCTGCTGCCACGACTCGCCGGGCTTCACCGCGCCGAAATCGTGACGGGCGAGCGGCTTGCCGTCCTTCGATGCCAGGAGCGCGCTCACCGCGCCCTCGTACGTGCCCGGCCGTAGGAAGAGCCGCAGATCGTACGACGTCCCCGCCTGCACGTTGATGCCCCAGTATCCGCTGTTGACGAGGGCCACGCAGCCGCCGGCATCCTGCGATGGGGTCACCGAGAGTTCCAGCGACCGGGCCGAGGCCGCGTTCATCGGGTTGGCCTCGGTGATCGTCATCTCGCCCCGGGCGCCCCCTTCCTTCCGCAGCGACCATCCCACGAGATCGCGGCTGGGGTTCCAGCCGCAGTTCATGAACCAGGGCCACGGCATGTCCCACTTGGCCGCCGGCACCCCCTCGGGCAGCTTCACGAGCTCCATCTTGAGCGTGCCGTCTTCCTTCCTCACCCGCTTCATCCCCGGCGGCAGGATGCCCTCCTCAAAGCTGCGGTTCTGGACCAGTTCGGCGTAGATGCCACCGTCGAACGCATGGCTGATCTCCTCCATGAAGATGCCGTAGAGGGTTGGCGAAACGGGCGCCTTCTTCTCCTGGAGGTTGACGCGGACGGTTGCGGTGTACCCCTCCTCCGCGTGGGCCCAGCCGGCGAGACCGAGAGGCAGAACGGCGGCCGCACCGAGAAGCACGGCCAGGGAGTGCATGGGCGTCGCCATCCTTCCTACTCCATTGAACATGGGATCATTGCACGGACGGCTGCTCCCTACTCCACGCGCCAGCGGATTAGGCTGCCGCACCGGCCGGGCTGGAACTGGATCTCCATCTTCAGTTCGGTCGTCTTGACCGGGTCGAAGGTCACCTCGTTGTACTGGTTGGCGGCCACACCGCAGGCGCCGGGGTTCGGGACGGGCTTCCAGGCGTCGCCGTCCTTGTAGAGGATCTGCCACGAGGCGGGCACCCGGACGCCGCCGTGCTCGTAGTGCTCGGTCCACCAGTAGGTCTTGGCGCGCGACACGGTCCGCGCCTCGCCGAAGGGCATGCGGACCCACTGCTTGCTGCCGGCGATCGTCGGCGAGTACATGAGGAACATGCCCACGCCCCCGTCCTCGGAGTTCTTCGGGTCGCGCGGGTCGGTCAGCGTCTTGAGGATCTTCTCGTCCTCGCTCCACGAGCTGATCGGCTCGCCGCACTTCGCCCAGGGCTTCGCATCCGGTCCTTCCCCGATAACCGGCAGGGCCGACATCCGCAGCCGCGCGCAGCCCATCGGCACCATCGTCACCGTCTCGACGGGCTGGTCGGACTTGACCGGCGAAGGCTGGAGTTTGTCGACCACGCCGAAGTAGTTCTCGGTCCAGTTGGGGATCCGCTTCGCCCGGGCCTTGAGCTCGATGGGCGCGTCGGGCAGGGCGAAGGGCTGCCCGCTCGCCGGGAACTCCTTCTTCACCACCTCGATACCCGCGGCGGGATTGGCGCCATCGAGGACCAGCCCGTAGTTCCATGGCGTCGTGGGCTTGATCTCCAGGGCCGGCCACTTGTCGTCCTTGCGGTCCGGATATTGCCGGACGTAGTCCTCGCCGATCCTGATGGAATACGTCAGCGGGCCGCGGTTGACCGACACGCTGTTCTTGTTCTTCTCCCACCGCGTGAGCGTGACGGCCATGGGCAGGTCGAGGACGATCTTGTCGCCGCTCGCCCAGGTCCGCGCGATCCGTACGAGGTCGCCGCCTTTCATCGCGAGATCCTGCGGTTGGCCGTTGATGCTCAGCTTCGCCTGGCGGCACCACGCGGGGACGCGCAGGTAGAGCGGGAAGGCCACGCTCTTGGGCGTCGTGAGGACGAGTTCCACACGCTCCTCGAAGGGGTAGCGGGTCTTCTGCTCGATCGTGACCTTCGTGCCGTCGCCCACCTGCGCGGTCACCGTACACGGGGCATACATCATGGCCGCCAGGCCGCGGTCGGGGGTGGCCTCGTAGAGGCTCTCGGCGAAGTAGGGCCAGGCGCAGGCCACGTTGTGCTGGCAGCAGTGGTGGTCGCGCGGGTTCATGACCTGCATGGGGCCGGCATCGGCCAGCGTGGGCGCCTTGCTGCGGGCGTCGGAGTTGCTCTGGTTGGGCGAGGTCAGGTAGCGCAGGCCGCGCAGATCGGCCGTCATCGTGGCCGGAAGAGTGTTGTAGGCGATGTTCTCGCAACGGTCCATCCACTTGAGGTCGCCGGTGATGCGGAGGAGTATCTCGGCGGAGAACATCATCTCGACGGCCCCGCAGGTCTCGATGGCCTGCTGGGGGTCGGTATGGCCGGGGCGGGCGAACTCGTCGCCGCAGAACATGCCGCCGGGCACCTGGCCGTAGACGTCGTAGATGTCGCCAAAGTTGCTCTCCGTCTGGGCGAGGTACTTGGGGTCCTTGTTCTGCTGGTAGAAGACGGCCGGCTTGCGGAAGCCCTGGGAGAACGCGACGTTGTGGCACCCGCCGAGGCGGTTCATCCAGCGGTCGCCGGTGCGCATGAGCTTCTCGCCCAACTCGAGCAGCCTCGGGTCGCCCGTGCGGTTGTAGAGCCAGTGGACCATGTCCATATTGTCGCTGTTGCGGGCCGCGCCCCACCCGCCGTTGAAGAACCGCTTGTCGTCAAGGGTGAGTTCCCAGTGGAAGTAGCGGGTCATGAGATCCAGGACCCGCTTGTCGCCGGTGTAATCGTAGTAGGAGCGGTAGGCATAGAGCATGTTCTGGTGGGGCATGAGGTCTGGCGCGTTCTTCTCGTTGCCGGCAAGGGCCTCGGTGCCGAAGTAGCCGCTGGCGCGCTGGCCGACGATCGACGGCTCCAGCCAGAGCTTCGCCTCAGCGATGAGCTTGGGATCCTCCAGAAGGAACGCCATCGAGGCATAGCCGCGGAGCCAGTAGGGCACCTCTTCCCAGAAGCAGCCGCCCTTTCCGTCGGCCTTCAGCCAGGCGTTGTCGGTCTTGGTGAGGAAGCCGCTCACCTCGCCCATGTGGCCGATGTACCCCTCGGCCTCGAGCTCAAGCTGTTTGCGCACCCAGCCTTGAGGCTTCACGGTACCCGTGGGCAAGCGGATGAACGGGCTCGGCAGGAGCGGCGGCCGATTGCCGGGATAGTACGGGTTGGGCTGGCTGGTGTCCGGTTTCTGGACCACCCGCACCTTGGCCTCCTCTGCCCATGCGGCCCCCACCACAAGCATCGCCGAGAGAACCACCACGCTCGCCATCAGCTTCATCACCCATGCTCCCTGAACAGACCAGCCTGGAATCGCGGGCATCCTCCTACGACGTATCGGCGCCGGCGGTTGCCATTAAGACGTCCGCGCCAAACGACGAAGCCGCCGACACCAATAGAACCATCAGCCCCCCAAGGCAGGCACCGAGGCTGGCCGTTTCAGCACGACTACGGTCTCCTTTCATGCCACAGCCTTCGTGCCTGCTTGAACACCTCAACGCTTGTCGGCGACACGGTCCCTTCCTGGTAGATCTCCAGGTTGAAGATCGGAACGTTCCTAAACTTCGCGAACTCACTCAGGACAGTGGCCAACTGCTCCGCCGACCACTGCGGTTTGCCGATCTAGGTATCCTTGCGGGCGTGCACCCAATCGCCCTCGGTAATCAGCGTGGCGCAGGCCTGAAGGCCCTGGTACGAGCCGGCCGTGTAGCGCCCATCGCCGCCGACAGGAACCAACCCTCCCACGCCGGCATCCCGGAAGCCTTCGCCGCAACAGAAGTCCTGGAACTCGGTCGGCGACGGGAGGATCCACGGGTTGTCTGTCAGGCTCCGGAAGGAGCGACGGCAACTCTCCGAAGGTTCCGTGCTGGCGGGTGAAACCTCGAATCAGCCGCCTGCCACGCGCCACGGTTCGGCCCCGCCCTTTCACATTGTGTCCGCCGCCATGCTCATGCCCGGCCCGTGCTCCTGATGCTCTGCGGGAATGCCGTACTGATGTGTCCGGGAATCCTCAAACAGAAAGACCCGCGGCGGCCAGTAGCTGAACAAGGCGAATGCCGCCGCCATGACAACCAACCCGATCACCGCACCCCGGCGCACCTTTGTCCCCATGTCGGCCGCCGCCAGGATCCTGTAACTGACCCATTGTCCGATTCCCACGGCCAAGAGGAAGATCAGGATATCGAGAGCGAGGTGGTGATGTCCCAGGACAGCGGTGTAGCCATAGAAAAACGCGGCCACCGCGACCGGCATGGCGAACAGGCCGAGGCACTTGCCTACCCAGAAGTTATTCACCGACCGCCTGAGGGCGAGATACTCAAGCATCGCGTACAGAACCCCCGGCCAGAAAGCCAGCTTGAAGTGCTCCCAGACGCTCTCGTTCACGGGGGCGAACCAGGCGATCGGCCGCCAATGACCGGTCCAGTCAAACGCTGAATGCAGAGCGGAACCCGCCAGGAAGATGACGGCAACGCCGGCCAGTTCGCACCGCAGTGCCGTTCTGTTGGCCATGACTCACGCCTCAACCACCGATCGGCCGCTCCCATGTCGCGAACCGTGTGCCGGAGCTCCGGCGCTCCCGGCGCCGGACGATGTGGCCGCACGTCGCCAGGCGCGTATAGACTACCCTGAGGCGCCCGCAACCGCAATGACGGCATTGAGGCGCCCCACCCCTGTTCGGCTCAAACAATCTGAGGTCCGATGGTCGCCGGGCTGGGGACGCCTGTCTGAAAACGTGCATTCAGGCCAACAGAGCCGGGCTACTCCGTACCCTGGATTTTTCACTTGCACATTCGTGCCACTGTAGCCAAAATGTAGCCAAATCGTGGTCATCATGGTCACCATGGTCAACATGGTGATCAGGAAGAAGAACTGCTAGACCGTTGTGGTGGCGTAAGTTACGTGTTTTCAAGACCTTACGGAAAATGAGCTCGTCGGGCTCATAACCCGAAGGTCGCAGGTTCAAATCCTGCCCCCGCTACCATGTATATATGCGACCGTCCAGCAGGACGGTCGCTTTATTTATATCGTCATCCGTCTTAGGCTGGTGCGTTCGCCGTGCACGTTGGGAGGGCGCCGTTCATCCGTTGGCCGCCGGCCCTTCCGTCATCGGCGGCGCGCGCCACTCCGGATGCCATGCAATACAATGTTAACGTTAAAATGATCAGCGCCGGCTTCACGGTTTGTTCCCTGTTTCTTGTTTGTATTCACGCCCGGCGCTTACTTCTTTTTCCAAATGGACTGAAGCTGATACGCCTTCAGTTCAACATCGGCGAGGCCCTTTTTGCCGAACACCTTGACGGCGTATGTCGGATGATCCGCCGGCACAAAAGGATATGTGAGCGGCGCCCAGGGAACGCCGGCAGCGAAACTCTCCACCGCCATCCGATCCACAAACACGCGCAGTGTGAGCCGGCCGTCAATGACCTTCAACGGTTGGTAGCCGTCATTGCCGATCATCCGCTCCTTGTCCAAATTGCAGGTAACGGTTTGCCCGTTGATATCCAGCCCGACGATATTCTCCCCGGGCTGAGCCATCACGTCCTTCTTGACGGTGAAGACGGCGCTGAGCTCGACGAGTTCGCCGAGCGGTGTGTCTTCTTTCAACAGCACGGCGGTTCCGTCCAGCGTGGTCTTCGGCATCTGCGCCGACACGCCGCTTCTGAGTCTTTCGATTTCTTTCGCCGGTTCGAAGAACAGCCGTGGACCGTCGGGCGTAGTGCGGAGCGTAAGAACGCGCGGGAGGGTGTACTGCTGAGAGAACGGCATTCCTGGAAATTGGGGTCCGCTCTTGGGGTTTCCCAGAATCCACCCGATTTGAATCCGCCGCCCATCTTCGGCAGGAATGCCGGTGAACGTCTGCGCGATATGCGTGTCGCGATCTGGATCACCGGGGGTGCGCTCGGTTTTTGACCTGATCGGCCCGATCTCTTTCTTGAAGGTCTTGCCGTCAAAAGTTCCGACATTGTAGTTGCCTTGTCCGAACCAGAGTATCCATTTCTTGTCGTTCGGATCGCCGTCCAGCGCGATTTCATAGAAATCCGCACAATCCGGGCACACATCAATGTTGTCCAGCGTCTGTGATCTTTCCCAGTGAATCATGTCCTTGGAAGTCCAGATCGAACTGTTCGGCCCGTCCAGCAACAGAACCACGACCCAGTGGCTGTTGGCCGGATTCGCCTTGTCCTCATACCAGACGATTTTCGGGTCGCGATTGTATACCGCCACATACGGCATGACCGGATTGCCGGAGTACTCGATCCAGGTTCTCCCGGAGTCTAACGAGTAATTAAGCGACTGCGTGGGTTGGGGAACGGATCTCCCTCCGTGACCGTTCGTATAGATCGCAACCATTGCGGGGTTCTTCAGGCGCCCGTCATTGCCTTTGACCGGGTTCTTGACGAATCCGGCCGTATTATACCAGTCAATCGCCGTGGAACCGGACCAGGGGGAACCCAGCTTATTGGCGGAAACCGCCGTTCCCAGTTCTTCCCAGTGGATCAGGTCTTTGCTGACCGCGTGCCCCCAAAGCGGATTGCTGCCGGCATTCCCATTCAGTTGCCAGGCTCGATGCCCGGGGAAAATATGGTACTCGCCGTTGAAGTAGATGGGGCCGTCCAAGTCCGTGATGCAGCCGCGACGCGCGGAAAAGTGAAACTGCGGACGATACTTTTCCTTGTAGACGCCTTCCTCGTCGGAGAGTTGGTCGGACATTTTCATGTTGCGAATCCAACCTGGCTCGGCCAGCGGTTTCTCCG
>Ga0315279_10005650_pt1 | contig 16106 bp, 13 predicted proteins | sample YL17G06_20_MG_FD_203694 | JGI IMG/M metagenome (GOLD analysis project Ga0315279, IMG submission 203694) | Sediment microbial communities from Yellowstone Lake, YNP, Wyoming, USA - YL17G06_20 | ecosystem: Environmental > Aquatic > Freshwater > Lake > Sediment | place: USA: Wyoming | collected...
AATCAGCAAAACGCACGACAATAATCTTGGAGAAAGAAGAACGCGAATTCATCGACTCCCTGATCAGGGAGGGAAAAGAACCGGGCATCAAGCCGTTGATTTCCAAGATGCTTGACGTTTACAGGAGTATGATGGTCTATGATTGGCGTTTTCCAGGTGAGTATTATTGTGGAATAAGCAGAATAGCTTTCGTGAATGTTGAGCTTATCAACATATTCATCAAGTACGTGCCGGTGGAAAAATACCGCGAGATCGGAAGAAAGATGGGTGAAGCTTCAAGAGTCTCCATCGAGACAACACTCGGCATAAGAACCGCAGACCGCGAAAAATGGCAAGAAGTCTTCAAACGCCTGAGGGTGCAGGGGTTCGGTGACATCTATTTGAAAGATAAGTATTTGCTCATAAAGACGCCGTTCATCAGCGAGGCTGAAATCTGGGCTGGCTTCTTGGAAGGTTTGCTCAGCACCGAATTGAACGCGAAAACCTCTTCCCCACCGCTCGTTTTCGAGACAAAAGAAAACACCCCCGACGGAACAATCAAATAAATCATATATCCCTAGAATAGAGATTAGAACGCAGAGTGGAAGGAGAATGTCCAATGTCATTACATGAAGCCATGCTCTACGAAAAGAGCGAAAACAATAAGGTTAAGTGCTGTTTGTGCGCGAGAAGATGCCTCATAAGTGAGGGTGGAACAGGCTTCTGTCTAGTGCGCAAGAATGAAGGGGGAAAGCTCTTTTCACTCGTTTATGCGAAGGCTGTTTCAGCCGGCGTGGACCCGATTTCGAAGAAGCCTCTTTCACACTTTAACCCTGGCGCTCTGGTGATGTCTATAGCCACGGTTGGCTGTAACTTTCGCTGTCAATTCTGTGACAATTGGATGATAAGCCAAGGAAAAGAAGTGGCAGGACACAACTTCCCACCAGACGAGGTGGTCAAGTCCGCAAGAGACAACGGTTGCGTTGGAATAAGCTACACCTACACAGAGCCTACGATATTCTTCGAGTACGCTTACGACACGGCTAGACTGGCGCGGCAGGTTGGGTTCTTCAACACTTTCGTCACAAACGGGTACATGACGCCAGAAGCTGTCAAAACCATCGCGCCGTATCTGGATGCAGCTACAGTTGACTTCAAAGGCGGCGGAGACCCAGACTTCTACAAGAGTTTTTCTTCCGTTCCGACTGTGGAGCCCATCTTCGAGGCTCTGAAGGAAATGAGGCGGAATGACATCCACGTTGAGATCACGAATTTGGTTGTTCCCAAGACGGGTGACTCGATAGAAAGAGTGAAGCAGCTTGCGGCATGGATAAGGGACGCGATAGGCAAAGACACGCCGTTCCACCTGTTGCGTTTCCATCCGGACTATCAGTTGACGACAATCACGGCAACACCCGTGGACACGTTGGAGAAAACGTACGTTGCCGCGAAAGACGCGGGGCTGAATTACGTTTACATAGGGAACGTGCCGGGGCACCCGTGCGAAAACACGTACTGCCCGAACTGCAACGAACTGGTGATCAAACGCTACAGCTTCGAGATCACGAAATGGAACTTGACAAAAGACATGCGCTGCCCCGTGTGCGGACACGAAATTCCAATCAAGGGCAAGTTGCACGCAAGCGGCTATTCTTACCCGTACGCGTTGTTTTAGCATGACTTTGTGCCACGTGTACGCGTCGATTTCGAGGCATTTCCGTTTGAATTCAGCTATGTTTCTTAGTGTTTGACACGTTCAATGAGAGTGAAGTGACGTTACGAGAACGAAGTTTAGATGGAAAGGTAACTAGCCTTAAGCTATTCAAGAAGTGGGCAGTTGTGATCTGTGCCAGTAGTGATCGTTGAGACGCATGGAAAGGGAGGGGACTTCAGGCACGCGATTTGCTTGAGAGAACGCTCGTTTTTTGGGATTCGAGCATTAGGCCTTGACAAGTGTCGTTGAAATAAAAAGAAGGGAGGTTGATTGTGGGTTTTGAGTTTAGTTTGTTGTCGTGTAGTAGTAGCCGTTCGTGTAGAAGATGAAGTCTCTGTTCAGGGTCTGTGGGGTGTTTGGAACTAGGAAGGTGAGTGTTATCTGTTGGCCGTTGACGAGTTTCACGCATTGTTCATCGTCAGAAAGTAGCTTTGCTCTCACGTCTCCCAGAGTTGAGTGTACAGCTAGGGTTGGCGATACTGATGAGACCTTCGTCTGAGCGGGTGCTGATGTGTCTAGGCCTACGTAGTCTAGTCTGTGAGTTGCTGTCCACAGGAGTCTGACTTTGAAGTCGCTTTTTCCTTGTGCATAGGCGGCCATGTTTACGGCTTCGATTCCCCAGAAGTCTCTGGGGTGTAGTACTTCAACCGTTTGCCAGTTGCCGCTTGAGTCAAGTGTCTGCACGTTTATGCAAACGTCGCAGCATTTTTGGTCGTCTCTCAGGATGAGTTTGGCGTAGGGGCCTGTGACTTTGCCGAAGTCTAGTACTAGCCAGTCGCCTTTGTAGCCTTGGAAGTATGTGGATGGATCGTTGACGTTGCCGTTCATTGTGCCTACTTCGTTCAGTCGATTGATGCCGTGGTTGTCGATGCATGAGGTCGGGCTTGCTGGGTTCGTGTATGTGAGGATTTCACCTTCAGGAGTCACGGCGATGTTGGTGCCTTGAGGATGATCTATGACCATGAGTTTCACTTGGTCGATGTAGTCTGTTTCGTTTTCAAACTCGCGTATCTGCAGAGAGTAGAGTGAGGATTGTGGGCGCTGAAGAACTGGAATAAGCGGTTGTTCAAGCTTGTAGTAGTCCTTCGTGTCAGTGCCATTGCCGGTTTCAGATGCTGGAAGGAGATTGTTATCCTTCACGTAGTTATGCCCATTCCATGCGAAGACGTAGGGACAGCCTCCTCCGCCGCCGCCACCGCTAGTGATGACGACCGTGAGTGATGAGGACCAGCTGCTGTAAGTGCCTTGCGGGTCTTGGGCCCTAACCTTGACGTAGAAGGTTCCTGTTGCTGACCAATAGTGAGATGCACTGGCAGGAGAGCCTGAATTGTAGTAACCAGTAGTCGTAGTCTGACCATCGCCCCAGTCGAACACATACCGAATTGTCCCGCCATCAGGGTCAGTTGCAGTTGTCGAGTATGTGTAGGTTGAATACGTGTAGCCAGACGTAGGACCTGAAGGCGTGGATGGCGTGTTCGGGGCTCTATCGCTGATCGTTACTGCCAACGCATTTGACCATGGACCGTAAGCGCCCGGACTATCCTGAGCTCTCACCTTGACGTTGAACGTGCCAGTTGCGCTCCAAGAGTGCGACGCTGACCCGGAAACCCCAGACGGATAATAGCCAGTGTCTGTGTACGTCCCATCGTTCCAGTCAAACTCGTACCTGACATTGTCACTGTCAGGATCTGTCGCGCTTGTGGAATACGAGTACGTGGCATAGACGTATCCTGATGTGTACCCGGACGGCTGAGACGGCTGGTTCGGCGGCCTATTGTTGATATTCATCGTGAGGCTTGTTGACCAGTCGCTGTACGCACCGTCCCAATCCTGAGCTCTGACTTTAACGTAGAAGGTGCCTGTCGAAGACCAGTAATGAGAAGCATACGCAGTGGTGCCTGAATCGTACCAGCCTGTCGTCGTGGTCGTCCCATCACCCCAGTCGAAGATGTACCGCACAGAGTTGGCATCATCATCTGTTGTACTTGTTGAGTACATGTAGGTTTCATATTTGTAGCCAGATGTCGGCCCATAAGGCTGAGAGGGCATGTAGGGAGCAACGTTGGGCGTTATTGATGTGTACCAGTCCAAGTTGAAGTCCTGAACATTCGTGTGGAACCAAGAACAATCGCGGAACTGAGCACGATACGAGTGATGATAAACCATCGGCGGATAGGCAAGGTTCAGCTGGAAAATCGCTGCAGGCTCAACAGTCCACGATTGTGTCGCAATGCCCGGACAGAAAGGACAGTAGCCGGTTACTTCATGGAACCAGTGTGCAGTTTGAGTGCCAATATCAGAATGGTCCTGCAAAGCAACGTCAGAAACCTCGTACGAAACGGACGCACTTGCAGCAACACTTCCCTTGTCGCCACTGAACGTGCCTCCAATAGTGTAGCTGACCGTGTGGCTTCCAGGCTGGGCTTTCGGCTGCCAATCAAATATCGTCTGACCAACATAGTTGCCGCAGGTCACAGTCTCCATCTCCTCGTTCATCCAGCTACTGCCATACTCATGACTTCCAGAAACCTCTTGATGCTTGATCAAGCACAGGAACCACTGGTAACTTGATGAGGGGGAGTTTTGGAGCTTGTAGTAGTCGATCCTGACGTTTTGCTTGCCCTGCGGGTTTGACACAGTGCTCTTTTCATCGTAGGTGATCCAGTGCCAATTACTACTTATGCCAATGAGGTCTTGCGGAGTCACGCTTGAGAGGGCGGCTTGGACAGAGGAGGGGGATAGACCGCAGCTGGTGCCGCAGGTCTCACCGCAACAGCAGCTAGAGCGGGTGGAAGCTGTGGAAGCTCTATAGCTGACGAGTGGGTCTGTGTCTGGACTTGCAATCCAAGAATACAGGGTTTCACTTAGCGACTGTGTGTCATCTATTGACCCATAGCAAGCCATCCTGCCAACAACTCCGCCGGGGTGAATCTTGATTCCTCTTGCGATCATGGGTACGTCGATTATGTTTGTGCGAACGCCGTCTTTTGCGGAGCCCATTTGTACAGGTGAAGAGGCATCGTAGACAATGTTGCTTCTAGTTGCAGAAGTTTCATCAACGCCTAGGAATTCTTCGAAAGCATTTCTTGCGTCGTTTCCTACGACTATAACAAGCTTGCCTGCGCGTGCGAAATCGTTCATCGTGGACCTGATTAGGTTGTACGAATCGCAATCAACAAGAATGCTCTCTGCCGTTGCTGCAGCGTTTGGGTTAAAGGAACTGCTGCTCAGCGTCTGAATGCCAAACGTACCAAAATAGCCGTTCAGTTGGCTGACGACCTGTCCGTTGCCTGTAATGTAAAGTTGCAGAGGGCTTGGAGATGCTCGTACCATTTGCGTGCTAGGAGCTATGATTGCAGATAAGATCAGAAGAGAGGTCACTATTCTTGACATTTTCATTTCCTTCAATTCAAAATCCTCCAACGCATTATTACCCACGATGTGTTTTTAAATTTTTCCATATGCAAGATCATGAGTAAGCAAATATATTGTATTGGGAATTGCGCACTGGAAAAGTTATGGCGCAATAGCATAATTGTGGATCAGATTGGAAACGTATTGCGCAAGGTCCTCTATTCGGCAACTTGTAACAGGTCCAGCTAGTGACATTGAACCAATTGCTTGACCCTTTGTCGCCTGCTCCTTCGTTGGAACTTTTATCGCGTTAACGGCAAAGCAGATGTTCGGGTCTCTCCCTACGATCTGTTTATCATAGGACCGGATAACATCCTTCCTTGGATCAACGGACAATTTGTCCACCAGACCATCGAAGGCGTATTTGCTCAGGTCTCCGACGACGATGACCAATTTGCCTTCAAGCGCCAGCGCATCAACGTCTTCTCTGATGTCGCTTTCATTCTCTTGGATCCACTTGTCGTCCAAGAGAACAGCCGACGCCCTCGTCGCCAATTCCGGGTTCAGTGATTCTGTGTATGTGATTTCAGTTCCAAGCTTATGGATTCTCTCGGAGATCGCAAGAAGCAAGGTAGAGGGCCCTGAAACGTAGACTTGGCATACATCAGTTGTCTCTCCGACGGACATGGCCTCGGCATGGTCCTTATCTTTTGAACTGCTTGGAGCCGCCAGTGATAACGTGGTTAAGGAAACGAGAATCACGACTGCAGCAAGCGTCCAACCAGCCTTCCGTTCCACTACAAGCACCCAATATTGTAACTCATTATCATTATAAAAAACTTTCGTACCCACCATGAAGTTACACCAGACGTAGCATGGAGTAAAACTTGAAGATTTACATGGAGAAACAGTGCTTAACGTGCTTGCTGAAATTTGCGGTTGAATACTCTTTACCGTGAGGATACATCCATAAGTGTTAAATTTAAGAAGCTACAGAACTCAAGACGAGGAAGGAGAAGTGCCAAACGCTTTCACAATCCTCAGTCACCATAAGCTGCTACTTGTGGTAGGCCTAATTGTGGTCGCGGCGCTGGTAGCCGTGGTCTTCTACAAACCTGGTAGCAAAGAAGAAGCGGTTGCGAGCGGGACTTTTTCTGTTTCATCGAACGCGGTTATTGCTGCGTTCGACTATAGTGGTGGTAGTATTAACCAGAGCATGACGGTCGGTTGTAGCGTTCCAGCTTCTATGAAGATCACTTGTCAGGATCTGGCGAATCAAGGGTCGATCACTGTGTATATTAATGATCGGAGCTACGCGACCGGGACCATCAGCGGGCTGGGAGAAGTGGCGCTGAGCAGTGGTTGCGGATGCTCAACTGTGTGTATTTGCGAGATTAAAGTGGGCGAAAACACGATCAAGATTTCCAGTGATGCGTTTGTGGGCCAACTCAAGTACGAGATATACGTGAAATCCTAGGAGGTGAACGCATTTGCCGAAGTTTATGCCCATCTTGATCGCGGTCGTTGGCATTATCCTTCTGGCTGGAGGAGCAAGTACATACATCGCCAAGTCCAGCTCAACGGCAGCCTGTGAAGCATGCGGCATGGAAATTACGAAGGAAGACATCTCAGCGATAGAAGTGGTGTCCGAATCGGGAGAGGCACACTGGGCATGTTGCCCAGTTTGTGCTATGGTCGTCTCGATGTACTACCAAAACGCCACGCTTCACGCTCACTGTTTCAGCTGCAACGAAAACACAACGGTGACGTTCGCCGGAGCAAACATTATGTCGGTCACTCCCTCAGATGGAACACACAATGTGACTATGATCTTCGGAATGTCTTGCATGATGAACAAGCTCGTATGCAGCAACGAATGTGCAGACAACGTAAGAGCAACGTACGATTGGGCGAGTGCGTTGCCATCAAGGACAATGAGTCAAACCTTTGGTATTGCACAGTCGAAATACGCGCAATTCACCGTGGGATACAAGGTCATCCAAACTCCAACGATCACATATGGATTAATAGCCGGAGGATCCATCCTGCTAGTTGTCGCGCCTCTGGAGTGGGTACTAGTCGAGAGGAGAAAAGCACAGAAGGAGAAGACATGAATGACCAGAAAGAAACAGTTGCTCGTCCTGATCATAGCATTTTCAACTTTCAACCTGATGAGTGCTGTTATCAGCGAATTCTCTTGGACAACCCATTTCGGCTCATCTAACCTGTTGATCCAAGCGATTGGGTTTATCGGTCCAGCCTTGTCTTCAGAATGCACTGCCACGCGTAATCCCATCCTGGAATCAGTATGCGCATGTTTGGGCGACCTCCCTGGAGGCTATTGTTACCATCTTTCCTGCGGTATTGTCGGGGTACCAGTAGCGGCAGAGCAGCCAAATCAGATTCAAATCACCCATCGGTAGGAACTGGTGGCCTTGAGGCTTCAGAAACACGCCAACTTCGTCAGCTACGCTCTGGATTCGATTTTCCGATTCAAAACGAGAACGATTGCCATAGTCTTCTGTCTGGTTATTGCTCTGACAATTCTAGGTGCAGTCGCATTCATATCTGACGGGCTGGCAAAAGAGGCTGAACTGAGCACCTTCTTCGCGCCAGATGTTACTGTCCAAATGCTGCAGGCCGGAAGGCAAATTTCGATTCCTATGAGCGTTGTCGAGAACATTACAAAGATTCGAGGAGTAGACAAAGTCGTTCCAAGAGTTTGGGGTTACATCAATCAAGACAACAAGTTATACACCGTGATGGGCATCGATGTAGCGAACACGCCGATTCCCGAGGAAATAGCGTTCACGGTAACAGCTGGAAGGTTTCTACGGGCAAATGACGGTGATTCAGTGGTCATTGGAAGCTACTTCGCAGACGTTTTTTATGTACGCGTTAACGATACGTTGACTTTGTATGATGAATCTCAGAAATCCTTCAACTATACTGTAGTCGGCATCTTCTCTATGAATGTCAATCTCTACACTTCAGACCTTATACTGATGCCAATCCAAAGTGCCAGAGGCTTCTTTGACATAAGTTCAGATTACGCCACGGATCTTTGCGTTTACACGACAAGCGATGCCCAAGCAAGAACAGTAGCCACTCAAATTGTCGATATTACGCCTAGCGTCAAAGTTCTCACGAGAGCCGCCCTCAAGGACGCCCTTATTACGGCTTACGGCGCAAGATCAGGTTTCATCTCGACGATCTGGTACGTGTTATTATTGGCCGTCGTAATGGTAGCTCTGAACCAAGCAAGCGCAGTAAGCACAGAGTCCAAGCGCGAAGTTGGAATACTAAAATCCTTGGGATTCAGCACTCTCGACATACTAGAGATTCGACTAGTAGAATCAATCATCCTTGGAGTAGTTTCCGCTTCGATCAGCGTCTTCTCTTCTATATTGTACGACGTGTACCTTGGAGCACCTGTCATTAGGGATTTCATGCTCGGCTGGGCCTCAGTTTATCCTACATTTCCTCTACCAATATATGTGCAATTGAGCTCGGTCAGCATCCTTTATGCCGTTGCCCTGTTTCCCCTTCTCGTTGGAAGTCTTGTACCCGCGTGGAAATCAGCCATAACAGAACCAGACATCGCAATGAGAGGAGCATAGTATGCAAATACGCACGGAAAACCTGACCAAGATCTTCTTCAAGGATAAGCCTAACGAAGTGACTGCAATAGAAGACTTAAATTTGGAGATAGGGCATGGAAAGTTCCTCGCGATCACCGGACCCTCTGGAAGTGGAAAGACCACTTTGTTGAGCATGCTCGGTCTCCTGAGCACACCCACGCGGGGTAGAGTGGTCTTTGACAATGAAGAAGTCTCATCATACTCTGACGGGTGGAAAACAAAATTCAGAAAGAAGAACATCGGCATAATATTCCAGCAATACAATCTTCTACCCAACTATCTAGCTTGGGAAAACGTTGCTCTGCCCCTGCTCTGTACTGATGCTTCTCAAAGCGCCAGAAGAAATGCAGCACTCAGTCTTATGAAGAAATTCGGATTAGAAAAAAGGACTGATTTCAAAGTAGCTCACCTCTCCGGGGGTGAACAACAGAGAGTAGCTATCGCGCGTGCGTTGATAACGGATCCTCAGGTTGTAATAGCAGATGAGCCTACGGCTTCCGTTGATTCAGAAACCAAAAGTGCAATAATTGAGACGTTCGAGGCTCTGATACAAAGCGGTAAGACATTGATAGTGGCTACTCATGACCAGGATTTGCTCAGCCATTCAGACCAACGTCTAGAACTCGTTTCAAAACAATAATATGGGCTTTGATCTAGAATGATCATGACTTTCGGGTCATCAATGATTCTGCTGCTCTCTGGATGTGCGCTCGTCCTCGGAATAGGGTTACTTGATATAACTTGGAAGATTTCTCGTCGGTGGAGGAAATCGGATCAGGAAGAGAAATATGATCTGGAAAAGGATTTCTACCTAGTGTTTGCCGCATCATGTATCGTTCTTGCGATACGGCTGTTTATCGTTCCGCTATACTTCTTAACTCTGCAATCTTTCGTTCCCGCGATTCCAGGAGCAATGTGTCTCTGGGGAGTCTTCAACGCTTTGCCAGAACTCACCTGGCCAGCTCTTGCCCTTAAGTTCTTGCTCCCCAGCCTATACACAGGCTGGCTGATCCTAGCGTTCTTAAACTCTAAATGCAGAAGAAATCAACTAGTGAGCAATCTAGCTGGCTTCTTCACCTTCATAACACCCTTTCTGCTGGCCGACTCCCTGCTTGACCTAGCGATTTTCCTGAAACTGACCCCAGTTCAAGTCAGCTGTTGCTCAAGCGCTATAGACGTGGGACCAAGACCAATTCCAGCACCGTTTGGAGCATTTAGCGGCCAAGATCTTGTGTTAGTCTTTTTCACGTTCGCCTCTGCACTATTCATATTGACAGCCTTTTTGAGCGTTAAAAGGCATAGGTTTGAGTGGGCCTCAAGGCTTTTGGGCCTCCTGTTGGTTCCGATAACGATTTTAACGATGACTGAAGTCTTCACTCCATGGATTCTCCGCCTTCCGTTCCATTACTGCCCATTCTGTCTGCTTTCCCATTCCTTTCTTGCGATATTCTTCGTCTTGTTTTACTGGATTGCGATATCAGCATCTTGGTGGACAATAATTACTAGAAAGCTTGGTCGAATCGACAACGAATCGGGTGCTATCGAGATCCAACTGAGAACTGTACTGTGGAATTTGGCATGGGTCTCCGGTTTCATTGGGTTTCTGATAATCACTGTGAACTTGGCCACGTCATTTGTATAAAGAATGCAGAAACTGTCCTTTGAGACCTGCAGACTGTCAGTCTTGAGGCTCACATAGAAAGAACATCGCACGATACGACATATTCACGCATAGTTCGGAGGATTGTAGCACTGAAACAATGTTTCACAAATCATAAATATAACCATTGGATATAAACTTGCAGTTAATGAGGCGGTCAATACTCGTAATATCCTGATTGGCTCTTGGAATAGCATGTGAAAAATCGATGCGTATGTTCCTGAAAGGAGTACCGCCTCTTCAAAATAAACGAAGCAAGAAAGGAGAAAAAGAACAAGATGAAAGACAAGACAATTCTGCTCACTATGGCTTTGCTAGCTGCTCTCATTCTACCTATGCCATCTGCATCTCAGTCTTTCAGTTCACTTCGTTCGCAAGGTCTCGGGAGCAGCTATAGAAGTAGTTGTGCTGGAACTTTTAGAGAAGTTGCCAGTTCTGGATGCGGAGGCAGTTCAAGCAATGATGGTGTTGGCGGATGCGGAAGTTCCGGGTTCGGCTGTGGTGTCGACGGCGGCTGTACAACCTTGGAATCGAGTAGCAGAGATCAGCCGAAGGGTGTCGTTAGTCAGACCTCTAGCGTTTATGATTCAAGACAATATTCTTCCGGTATTCTTGAAGCAGCTCCATGTGGTGCAAAAGCAGAACTCTGTGCATGCGCACCATGCCTTGGAGCTTGCATAACAGCAACGTGTAAAGCACAAGGTTGCAAAGATGGGAACAACTGTGATGGTGTATGCGGGAGACACTGCATAACAACGGTGCCCTGGATTTGTGGTGGACAACAAAAAACATGTTGGGCTGGGCAAATATGTGGGGGAGATTTTTGCGGAGGGGCGGGTGTCTGCCAAGTCCCGCGTTGCCCGAAAGCGCCAGCACCGTGTGGCGGAAAAGGAAAATGTGGATGCGCTGGTGATTTTTGCAACTGCTGTAACGGTGTTGTGAGGCCTTGTGGCGGAACGAATCTCTGGCCATGCATCTGTGGAGGTTGGGACTGTTCGACTACCAAATGCAAACCTGTGTTCACTTGCAAGAAATGGCAGGGTACAGTATTCGTGATGCCTTGCGGCGGGACCAACCCATGCAATTGTGGAGGAGGTGAGGGCTGTAAATGCCCCTCAAACTGTAAGGATCCGAACTATTGTGGTGGCCCTCCACCTCCACCTGGATGTGAAAGCGGCGGTGGCGTCATCATTCCTGTCAACAAGTTTAGTTTGTTGGCCCCCTGGCTTGGGTTGGGCTCAACAATCCTAGTCGCAACCGTTGCCACAGCAGTCTACGCCAGACGTGTTAAACGCAGAAAAGAGAAGCAATGAACACAATTACACACCATACTCCCCGATTTCCCCTTTTCTTTGTGCATTAAAGGTTAAAGGTCTTACCCATGAAGACTGAAAAAAAGCGGGTTGGAACCAAAGCCCGAATTAGAGCCATGAAAGAAAGGCAAGGACGCATAGCCGCAGCTCTCTTTCTTTCCATCATTCTGCTCATAGTCGTGTTTTCAGTCTACTTCAACTATACGTTCATGACCCAACCTTCAAATCAACCAAACAATCCGGTTTTTCAGCTTAAAGCGGCCATAGTTGACCAAGCAAGCCTTTCGCCCGCAGGTGGTTTCAACAAAGTCTTCGTTGAAAATGTCACAAGTACATTGAAACAGGTAGGCTACGTTGTGGACTATTACTCTGGAGAAAGAGTCACGGTTGATTTCTACAGGAATCTTGCGACATATGGTTATACAGTATTGATCCTGAGAACGCACTCCTCAGCCACCATCCAGCAAGGAGAGGAGCAAGTGAAGGCTCCTGTTTTCCTTTTCACGTCAGAAGGCTTCGCCAACGACAGACATGTTATGGAACTATTAACCGACCAGCTTATGATAGCCTCGTACGAAGCCCCAGACCCACCGTACTATTTTGCAGTAGCCCCCAGATTCATAACGTCAAGCATGAACGGAAAATTCCAGCACACCACAGTAATAATGACGGGATGCGACGGACTAAACAACACTCAAATGGCAAAAGCCTTCATCGAAAAAGGCGCAAAAGCCTACATAGCGTGGGACAAAGCAATATACTTCTCACATACTGACACCGCAACCATGCATCTGCTGCAACATATGCTCACAGAGAGACAGACGATAAAACAGTCGATTGATAGTACAATGAAAGAAGTGGGACCAGATCCAGCAGAAAACAGCACACTGATGTATTACCCACCTGAAGTCGGAGACCGAAAAATCGAAAACTAGAATTGAGCCACACTCAATACCATCAGTCTAGCTCATTTAATCATAGCGCAGAATTAGGACTGCAGACAGACGCTTCGTCTTCGATTCTATCGTTGCCGTTCTTATGCTTTCTCATTCCATGTCCTCTGAAGCCTCCTTCTTCTTTTATTGTTGGCTTTATCGACTTCTGGCGGGTATTACTGTTAAGAAAACAGATAGGAGTGATGGCGTTCAGGTTCTCGATCTGGAAATAGCTTGAAGAAGGCAGTGCTGGTAGACAGATTGTATTTCTCTTGCAGAGTTCTCTTTATTCTTCTTTTTCCATTGCAACACTCAGGCTCCCACAATTGGATATTTCCGTTTTCCTTGGAATCATCTACTATGACTGACGGACCCTTTGCTGTTGCAAAACCACCACACCTTTGAATCCTAATTATAGTGTGGTCGCCGGGATTTGGACCCAAACAGGTTCAAGTCTAGTCTCAATTGTCTGAATTGAAAGGATTTTCTATGCAGTCTACCGCGCGTGCTTGAGTTATACAACAAGAAGAAGCTTTTTTGTGAATTGGTGGTTGATGCTTCTCTTTGTTGACAGTCGGGTGATGACTGTTTGATTGCTTAGCTTCTGTTTCTGCATCTCTAAGCTCTTCTAATGCTCTAAAGAAAGAATACTCGGATGAATTAGGCCTTGGCTTTCAAGGTCTCTCTTTTCAGGGTTCTTCTTGCGAATGTGTATGAGAGAATGGGGTCGGCTAGAAATACTATTACGAAGAGGGCCATGGTGTTGTTGAAGTCTGCGGTGATAATGCCAGTTTTGGACGGTGCCCAGTATGGGAGTATGAGCAGGAAGTTTTGGAGGCAGGAGATGGCGAGGATGTAGTAGGTTTTGCCTGTGCCGAGGAATACGCTTCTTAGGGTCATTCCAGTTGCGAAGAAGCAGTAGGGGATGATGAGCCATTTGAAGGTTTCGAGTGAATATGCCACGATGGCTGGGTTCATGTTGAAGAAGGATGAGAGGTCGTTCCAGTAGAACAGGCCTCCGATGCTTATGAGTGCCATTACGACTAGCACGAGTACTAGTGAGGTCAATAGCGTTTTCTTGATTTCAGCTATTTTCTTTTCGCCAAAGTTGTTTCCGACCACGACGTTTGTTCCTTCTGTTATTGCCAGTACGGGGATTATGAGGGTCCACATGACTGTCATCGCTAGGCCGTAGCCGCCGAATGGGGCGGTCCCTATGATGTTAAGCACGCTCAGCGGAACCAGAATGTAGCCGATGTTTCTGACGAGCGAGTCGAGGCCAGTCCATCCTCCTATCGAGAATAGTGGTTTGATTTTTTGTTTCCAGTTGTTTTGGGTGGAGGTGGTGTTTTTGGTGTCGAGTAGTCGTAGGGTGAAGGCTAGTGAAAGTAGTGCTAGGGCTAGCTTGGATGTGACATGTCCGATGGCGACGCCTTCTACTCCGAGTTTTTGTGAGAAGTTCATGTTGGAGACGAGGAACAGGTCGAGTACTACGTTGAGTAGTACTGAGGCTAGAGCGAGGTAGAGCACTGTTTTGCCTTTTTCTCATGACTCTTATTGCTGTGAGTAGGATGATGGCGATGTGAAGCCGAGCCTTTCCGAGATATCTCCGCCTCGGCCACTTTAATGAACACTCTTATTGCCATGCTCTAAGTTCGAGAACAGGCTTCTGAAGCCCATCGCGCTTGGTCTTCTAATCGTTAAACAGTTCATTTTTCCACTTCGCCTATAAACGCGCAAGTATATTTATACGCATTTTCATATACAGGGAAGAACGACCAGAGGCATCAGAATGAACTTTAATAGAAGAGTCATACTTGGCATGCCTTTTGATGGAGGATCCAAACTACCTGGGGCAAGATTTGGCCCAAGCTATATTCTAGATTATGTAAAACGAACCACCCCTGATTTTCTTTCAAGATTCTCTGAAGCAGATATTCTTCCTCTGGATTCCATTCTTAGCGATATTTCATTGACTCTCGCTAGAAGAAAGGTCTCCCAACTATTAGAGGAGGGAAAACAGATACTGACGATTGGAGGAGATCACACCGTCACGATTCCAATACTGGAAGCATATAAGAAATCTTACGACAAATTCAAGGTGTTTCATCTGGACGCACATTCTGATGCCTATGCTGCCGATACTTTAGAGCACTTCAGCATATGTTACAAGATGAAGGAACTTCAGCTTGACATAGTGGCTGTGGGGGTTAGGTTTGGACTCGACGCGCTCGATACACTAAACATTCCAACACTACCGGCCTCTGCCCTGTTTGAAAGCAATATAGAAAATGAGTTGACTAAATATGTCGACAAAGATGCGTTTGCCTATATCTCTATAGACGTTGATGTGTTGGATCCTTCTTTTGCATATGGTGTGAGTTCACCTGAGGGAGGAGGATTGAGCACGAGAGAGCTGCTGCGTGTTCTTTCCATGCTATTTAGGATGAATGTGATTGGCGTTGACATAGTCGAGTATAATCCGTTGAGGGATCTTTTTGATAGAACATTAGTACCTATTATGGCTATACTGCGGTTGATTGATAGGGAGTGGAAACATTAGAAGAAACAAGGTCTACAAGCTTGATGAAAATATAAAGATGTCAAGACAATACTTCGGAGCCTATTTATTGATAGGTCAAAGGATATTCACCGTAAACGATGCCAACTGGAGAATTCTGGATTGTATGTCGAGAACGGGAAAAAGTGCGAGGGAACTGTCGCAAGATGTCGGACTACCCTACGCAAAAGTGATTCAATGTTTGAACAGACTTGTTGATATCGGCGTAGTTAGACATGAAAACTGAAAAGTGCCTGGCTCCACTACTCCTTTTATGCTGAATCTGAAGGAATTGGTGCGAAGACATTCATGTATTGCTCATTGGTGCGCTTTCTGGACAGATTTCGATAGAGTCAGTGCGAATCAAGGTGGTTCTCCTTGAATTGGGATGATTTATATGCCTCCAACTGACTCTAGAAAGTGCCTCAATGTTTATATTTGGGCAAAGGCGAGTTTAAAAGCGTGAACAGAAGAATAGGGCTAATAGCGTCTGCATTATCGTTTCAAGCTGATCCTCCAGAGCCTCCACCAGCATTGGCTTATTGGAATTCTATACTCAAAGGTCTTGATGTGTCAATATACGACTTGGACTTGGAAGTCTTCAAGTGGCTGCAACGTGATAGGGATGCTTATGATGTTTTGATAGGAATCTGTGGGGAGTATGGCTATTCGCCGCAGCTTGTTTCTCGTCTTTCTTTTGATGAGTTTTTGTTTAATACTTTGCCAGCTGTTGATTTGCTTTTGGCCTGGATTTTTGGTGGAGGCGAAGAAGGAGTTATGGATGCTGTTGTTTCGGATCTGTCTGTCAGATACTCTATTTCTGCCTCTGAAGCTTCTCAGTTGGTGAGCAAGTTTGAAGAGTTTACTGACCATTTCGCTAAGGAGATAGCAGACGAAAACGATTTGTTGATCATGAACGTGCCGTCTCCCAGCGCAATTGTCACAAGCAT
>Ga0315279_10005651_pt1 | contig 16103 bp, 9 predicted proteins | sample YL17G06_20_MG_FD_203694 | JGI IMG/M metagenome (GOLD analysis project Ga0315279, IMG submission 203694) | Sediment microbial communities from Yellowstone Lake, YNP, Wyoming, USA - YL17G06_20 | ecosystem: Environmental > Aquatic > Freshwater > Lake > Sediment | place: USA: Wyoming | collected...
CGTGCCGGGGAGGCAGCATTCCGCCGGGGAGCTCGACCGACTCAGGTCCGACGCCAAGGCGGCCCTCGACGCTAAGGACTACCGGGGCGCGGCCTCGCTGGCAGACCAGGCGCTCCGGATCGACCCTGAGGACACGGAGATCCAGGGCATGCGCGGCCTCGCCCAGCTCGGGCTCGGGAACATCGAGCAGGCCGTTACTGATCTTTGCGCCGCGTGCAAGTCCGACCCCGACAGCAGCGACATCCAGATCGGCCTTGCGGAGGCGTACGACAGAGCGAACAACCCCGAGTCCGCGGAGCCCCACGCCGCTCTCGCCGCCAAGCTCCTCGCGGACGACCCGTGGGCCTACTACGCCAGCGGGAAGCTGCTCATGGAGCTAGGCCGCTACGCTGAGGCTGCGGAGGCCCTCCAGAACGCCGACGACATGGAAGAGGGCGACCCTCAGATCCTACTCGCGCTCGCGGAGGCTGAACTCATGAGCGCGCAGGCGGAGCTTGCCGCAGGCACGGCTTGGCACCTCATCGACGCTCTGACGGAGACAACCGAGAGCGCCGAGCCCCCATCGTCCGACCAGGCCGACGCGAAGGCGGCCGCTTACGAGATCATCGCCAGAGCGGAGCTGGCCAACACCAGCCGAAGCAGAGAGCTCTCCGTCGAGTTGGCGCGGCAGTACCTCGAGTCCATCAAGGGGGTCGTCCCGGACAAGGCGCTGGCGGCCTGTCACATCGCTCGCGCGTGGCGGCAAGCGGGCAAAGTCGACGGGGCCCTGTTCGCCCTCAAGGACATCACTCCCCCACCCGACGTCGCATGGGCGCAAGCCGAGGTGGCTGAGGTACTGCTGGCCTGTGGCAAGGGTTTCGATAAGGCCGCGATCGCCGCCGGACGCGCCGCCGAGTTGGACCCGTCGAGCCACGAATACCTGGGGCTCAAGGGCTGGGCCGAGTTCAAGACCAAGGACTATGGGGCCGCGCGGACCGACCTGGCTGCGGCACTCGCGCTGGCCAGGACGAAGGCGCAGAAGGCGGTCATCAACTACCGGCTGTTCCGCGCTTGCGAGGCACTGCAGGACCCGGCCGCCGCGCTGAGCTACAGGCAGAGGGCGCAGGAGCTCGGCTACCAGGAGTGACCCGCGCGGGAAGCGGAGGGGTGCGAAGATGGCGTCGAGCAGGCGTGAGTTCCTGGGTAGGGGCCTGGCCGCGATGGGAACCTTGGCTATGGGCCGGTCGGCCCACGGCCGGTCGCCCGCCCGGGTCAAGCCGAGGCCGATCATCGACTGCACCGACCTCTATCACCCGGCGCAGGACCCGGGCGACAACTTCGACATCGTGGCGGCCTACGCGCTGCCGGAGGTCGATCTGCGCGCCGTCGTCCTGGACGTCACTGAGCGCTATCGCAACGACTTCGCGCGCGACCCGGGCGTCATCCCGCTGACGCAGCTAAACATGGTCTTCGACCGCAACGTGCCCTGCGGTGTGACGCCATTCGCCGCGATGGCGAGCGCATACGACAGGATGCTCGACGCGCCCGGGTTCCAACAGACAGGCGTCGAGCTGCTGCTCGACACCCTCCGCATATCCGCCGAGCCGGTCGACATTCTGTCCTTCGGCTCGGCGCGGGCGGTCGCGGTCGCGTACAACCGCGAGCCCGACCTGATGCTGGAGAGGGTGCGGCTCGTGCACCTGTGCGCCGGCACGTCCGAGCCGGGGTTCATGGAGTGGAACGTCGACCTCGACCGTTGCGCGTTCATCCGGGTGCTGCGGTCGCGCTTGCCGGTGGCGATCTACCCTTGCGCCACTAAGGAAGGACCGTTCGCCTACGGCCCGCACAACTGCTTCTACCTCCTGGAGAACCTGGGGTTCATCCGCGACATGGCGCCGCGACTGCGGCAGTACCTCATCTACGCCTTCACGAGCTCGACCCGGCCGGACTTCCTCCGCTTCCTGGACGAGGAGACGCCGGAGGAGGTGCTGCGCGAGGTCTGCGCGAGGAGGCACAACGTGTGGGAGACCTGTGTGTGGGCGCAGGTCGCGGACCGTAGGATAGCGCGCCGCGCCGATGGCACACACCGGCTCATGCCCGCCTCGGAAGTCACTGCGCGCGACACCGTTCTCCCAAACGAACTCAGGCCGTGCAAGGTGCGCGTGGACCATAACGCGGTGATGGCCTGGGAGCCGACAGACGACCCGACGCGCTTCTTCATGTACGACCGCGGGAATCCCCACGAGAACGAGCGCGCCCTCAGGGAGGCGCTGCCGGAGCTGTACCTCTCCTTCAGACCGTAGGGGCGCACGGCGATGCGCCCGGGCGCGGCACCACGCCTCGGCCCTGCCTACACCATCCTTATCGCCAGCATGGGGCAGTAGGGCGCGCAGTAGCCGCACAGGATGCACCGGTCGTGGTCCACAACGGCCTTGCCTTCCACGACGCTCAGCGCCATGTTCTCACAGTGCTCGACGCACTCGGCGCAGCCCTTGCAGATGATCCCCACGATCGACAGGCGCTTGGAGGACATCGCCGTCCGCTGCTCCAACCCGGGGTCGATCTCCTCGCCAGACGCGAACCTGACGTTCCACTCGACCTCTTCCGGCTTCACCATGCCGACCGCGACTGCGTCGATCGACGGGTTGTCGAACGCGAACCGCAGTGCCTCCCCGCGGCGCGGAACAAGGTTCCCTCCCGCGAGGGCCTTCATCGCGTAGATGAGCTTACCGGCGGCGTGGGCGCCGTCGATAGCGGCCAGCATTTGGTCCGCCGTGCCGTCCGTGATGCCCATCCCGATGAGGTTGATGAGCGGGTGGATCACCTCGATCTCAGGCATCGAAGCGGCCACGCGGACGCCCTCGACCGAGTGAGAGCTGAGCCCCACCATTCGCACCAGGCCCTTGTCCCTCGCCAAGAGCAGCGCCGCCAGCGTGGGCCCCCATTCCGCGTCCGAGTACACGCTCCGGCCGCAGTGGCAGAGCATGATGTCGATCGGCTCGCGCCGCAGCTCGCGCAGCGCCTTCTCGATGTGCTCCTCCGCCAGGGCCCGGTCGGACCGGGCATGGGTCTTCGTCGACACCGTCACTTCGCCGGCCCAGCCTTCCAGCCCGACCGCGACGTGCTCGTAGGTGCCATACACGGTCGCCGTGTCAATGAACGTGATTCCGTGATCGAGCGCCGCGCGAACGACTCGCGCGCCCTCAACCGGCGTGAGACCCCGCTGGAGCGGTCCCATCGGCAGCGAACCGAGTCCGAGGCGAGTGAGGCTGCGCGAGAGCTTGTCTACGTACACACTGGGGAGCGGCATGCGTCGTACCTCCGTGCCGCATGATGCTGACCCAAGCGATGGCAGTCAAGGCGGTCCCGCCGGCGAGCACGTCGAAGAACCGGTGGGAGTGTAGGGAGGCTGTCATGACACAGCGCGTCGTGTTCGGCGCTCTTCTTGCTTGCTCAGCCATTGCCGCGGCCCAGCCGCGCGATAAGCTGCTCATCGCCACAGGCTGGGACAACCCCACCCCGCAGCAGCTCCGCCGCGACCTAGCGGTGATGGATGAGCGGCCGTTCGATGGGGTTGTCGTGGCGATCGCGGCCTTCGGTGTCGACGAGGGCATCGGCAGCCTTCCGCTGCAATCGTGCTTCGAGGACAAAGCTTGGAAGCGCGATTGGTTCGCCCGGTCGGTGGAGGACCTGAAGGCGGTAAGGGCCGCGGGGCCAAGCCGGCTGAGGCACAACTTCGTCGCCGTGAACGCCAACCCGGGCAACGTCGACTGGTTCGACGACGCGGGCTGGGCGAACATCGTTGACCACATGCGGACCGCGGCCTGGATCGCCCGCCAGGGCGGCATGGAGGGCATCCTGTTCGACGCCGAGCCCTACGCGCCGCCGCATCAGCAGTTTGGCTACGCGGCCCAGCCCGAACGCGCGGGCCACGCCTTCCGCGAGTACTACGCCAAGGCGCGCCAGCGCGGTGGCGAGGCCATGCGCGCGATGGCTGAAGAGTACCCCGACCTCACGATCTTCACTTACTTCATGAACAGCTACGTCATCGCTTCGGATCCCTGGGCCGGTCCCGCGGTGACGGGCCTCGCCGACCCGATGCAGGCGCTGGCGGCCAACCCCTATGGGCTCTACTCCGCCTTCATCGACGGCTGGCTCGACGCGGCTCCGCCCGAGGTGACCTTCGTCGACGGCAACGAGCGTGCGTACCGGTACACCGAGTCGGCCGAGTTCTGGACAGCGGTCGCCGAGATCAAGGGCGACGGGCAGGACGCCATCTCGCCGCGGAACCGGGCGAAGTACCGCGCGCAGGTGCTGGCCGGCCACGGCATCTATCTCGACGCCCATCGTGACTCGTCCAGCCCGTGGCGGCTCGATCCAAAGGGCCTGTCGTACGCGGAGCTGCTTCGGCGCAACGTGACGGCGGCTCTGAGGTCGGCCGACAGGTACGTGTGGATCTACGGGGAGCAAGGACGGTGGTGGCCGAACCCGGACGCCTCCCCCGGGGCAAGCCCGCAATACGCGCCATGGCCCGAGGTGCTCCCGGGCTGCGTCGAGGCGCTCGAGGCGGCGCGCGACCCGTCGGGTGCGGAACGCCGAGCGGCGCTCCGTGAGCTCGACGCCGCGCGCGCTGCCGGCGACGTGCCCGACCTGGCCGCGAACGGTGACCTCAGCCAGCCGCCCGCCGGCGACGGCGGTGCCGCAGTCGGCGCGGCCGACTGGACGGCGACGGGGATGCCGCCCGGGTGGAGTTGCTGGCAGGAAGATGGGTCGAAGGGCGTCTTCGGCTTCGATGCGCGGACCGGCTGCGACACGCCCGGCTCCGGGCGCGCCGCGAACGTCCGCAACGGCTGCTTCATCAACACGTGCGCCGTGGCGCCGGGCGAACGCTACGTCATCACCTTGCGCGTGCGCTTGGCGGGCGAGGGCCTGCCCGTCCTGCACATCCGCTACCAGGACGCCGATGGCCGGTGGGCCGATGAGGGATCGGGGCAGGCGACCCAGAAGAAGGTGTACCTCACCGAGCCACAGGCCGATGACGAGTGGGGCACGCTGGTGGCGGCCGTGACCGTCCCCGAGGGCGCTGGCCGTCTGGTCGTCCTGGCCGGCATCAGCGGGCAGGTGACCGATCGCGACACGGTCTGGTTCGACGACCTGCACGTGTGGAAGGTGGGGGCGAGGTGACAGGGTCGGGCCTGTCCGGCGGCCGATTCCTCCCCATACGTGGGCCGGGGTTGCTCGCCGATCACCACTCTAGGTGTACTGCTTTCCCGACGTAGCACCACGGAATGCCTGGACTGTCAGCCACAGGCAGCCCAGCAAGAGCAATCCCTCCTGCCACAACGAAGCCCACGTTCGGGCATCGCCGCCCGGGTCAGTGGAGAAGCACCCACAGTGGAGCCCTATGCCCCGCGTCAGAGCGACCGAAACGCCACCTATGAAGACAACCGTGAGGGCCGTGACCATGAGCGATGCCGCTCTCACCCACGCGCCCGCAATCAGCAAGACACCCAGCACAACCTCGAGCCACCCGAGCCATAGCGCCGCGCCATTCACGACTGCCTCTGGCAGTATCTCGTAGTCCGTCATGACCTCGGCGAACTGGTCTGGATGGATGACCTTGTCGATGCTCGCGTAGACGAAGACAAGCCCAATACCGATGCGGAGTCCGAGGGGCACGGCGCGACTGGTGCGGAGCCATTGGCGGACGCTGCGGATGCACACTCGCCCGGACTCAGTGCTCACTGTGTTCCTCCGGTGTTTCGAGGGGCAGGTCTGCAGCCTTCCACGCTTCGATCCCGTGGCGCAGGATCCCCACGTCCATGTACCCCGCAGCGATCAGCCGCTTCCCAACACGCGCCGCCAATCCACAATCCGACCCGTAGCAGTACAGCAAGAGCGGCCTGTCCGCCGAGACGGTCGCGGCGAACTCCGGGTACTGCCTGCTGAAGCCGTGATAGGGAAGCGATAGCGCTCCGGGGATGTGCTCTTGGGCGAAATCGGGCCCGTCGCGTGTGTCTACCACCAGCACCTTGAGGTTCTGAACGAGGCGCTTCGCTTCCTCGGCGCCCACTTGGTGGAAGCGATTCGCCACCCACCGTGGGAGTCCCGGCTTTAGCTCGCCTGCGAACAAGGGCAACTGCATGGGGTGCACGGCGTTGGCGGCGGTTGCCAACAGAAGAGCCCCCACTGCGATCGCCGCAGTTCGCGGGACCTCTCTCAGAACCGCCCTAGCGATCGCTTTGACACGCTTCAGGATGTGCGCCTAGACCGCCTCCATCTCCACAAGTAGAACGTCGAGACGCACGGATCCCCTCGGGGCGATCCAACAGGCTCTTGCGATAGGTTAAGGGTGCGGATGTGGCGCGGGTTGGCGAGGGGTGTAGAAAGCGCGTTCCCCCCAAGAAAGGCCTCCGGGATCGGGCTCTGACGGCATTCGAGGGTGGTTTGGGCCGGCTTTTCCCCCCGAGGCGGCATGACCTTCCTGTCCGGCTCCGAATCGGTGGTTGATGACGGCCGAGAGGGGACGCGGGAGAGGAAGGTCACAGGCTGCATTCTCCGGAGATCGCTGTTCACCTAGGAAGACGTCGTGGAGGGACGGACGACAACAGCCGCGTGGTGGCGACGCAGTTGGCGCCGCCGGACGAGGGCCTGCTGAGCTGGCTGCGGAGCGCCGGAGCCCCTCCTCGCGCCTCGAGAGCCGCCGTCCCTGGCGGCGGGCCACGCGCATTATGCAGACATCGGCCAAAGGAGAGAGCGTGGGAGCCTAGTATACAGCGCGAGGGTGAGTCGCATGCCCAAGCGCCGTAGCCTTAGTCCCGAGCAGCAGGCCGAAGAGGAACTCGCCAGGCTAGTGGCCGAGAGCGACCGCCTCCGGAAGGTCCACGCCGCCCTTCTGCACCAGAAACGAGACCTCGCCATGAAGGAGATCGCCCTACGGGTCGCCGCTCGACATGGCGCCCCGGGCGCGAGCATTCGTCCCAAGCCTCACTAATGAGCCTTTGGCTAATGGTGCAGTCGGAGGGGCCGCATGGAAGGGGCCCGCGCAGCGGGAAGGTCTCCATCCGGCCCGCTGTACCAGGGTGATGGGCCGGATGGGGCCCCTGCCCCATGCGGCCCCTCCGAGAACGCGCCGCGCTGCACGGTTTGCGAACGCGTCATTGGGGAGAGGGCGGCACACACCTATCCACCAACTCGGTCACGTCCTTGATGAACGTGCGCAGAAGCTCAACGAAGCCGTCGTTCACATCCTCGGCCTTCTCTACTCGCAGGCGGCGCCATAGTCGACGCTTCGAGCCGTTGTCGAGGAGCGGCCGCGTCCTGATATGCAGGTCGGCGAACGTCTTGCCTGCCCACACGTGCGCTTGCGCGACCTTCCGGTAACGCGCGGACGGCCCATGCGGATGCCAGGTCACTTCCCAACCCGCCCGACCGAACTCGCGCTCCAGGTGACCGTACAGGGCCGCAAGTGCGGGCCGAATGCGGGGGTCGGCCCGGGCTGCCGCCAGTTCCGGGCCGAACTCGACCGGCGAGCCCTGCTCGTAGTATGGAGGAAACTGCTGGAGGATGGACAGCGTAGGATCGGAGTTCCGCGCCCTGGCCGGCGGCGGCCATGCGAAGCCGTCCCTGCCGTCCCGCCTGAAACCCACCTCCCATAGCACTGCCGCGGCGGGGGTCATGTCCAAGGGCAGCCCGTTCCAGTGTCTTATCCAAAGCTGCACGGGATTGCCCGCGTAGTCGTGCTGCAGCTCAGCCAAGCAGCGCGCAAGCTGCCGGCGGGAGAGCGGCGCGAGCTGATGCTCCTCGTAGACAAGAACCTGGCCGGCCTGCAGCACCGCCCGTGCGACCAGGTTCCCGTGCCTCATGCCCCGCTTGAGCACATCGCCGCGGTTATCGGTCACCTCCAGGCAGGTCGCATAGAGGTTCGCCGGCTCGCGGTTCGTGACAGCGAGGAGTGGCTCATCCTCCAGCCAGGCCTCGGTGGCCCCCTCAGGCCGCGTCGCCCGGCAGTCGCGAAGCAGCTCGATCGCCTCCGGCAGGCCGTACTGCTCGCCCTGGTGACTCTCGATGAAGAAGCCGCGCTGAATCTTGCCCAGGAGTTCCAGCCGCTTGAACTCGCGCACGAGCTTACCCCACGGCGGCGCCGCCACCTCCGCGGCAACCATGTCGCGTGATACGATCCCCCATCGCGCAAGCAGCAGCTCGGACCACTTCGACACCACCTCTCCCTCGGGCAGCGGTCGCGCCGGCGGGACGAGCCGCTCGGTCGCCGACCATCGCCCGAGCCGTGGGTTCAGCTTGCGCCGCCGCATGTGCGACAGCGGGCGCTCTGCCGTTATCCTGCCGCTGAGGATCTTGCGAGGTGTGCTGTCAAGGTCATAGCAGGCCGAGAGGGACGACTGGAACCCGGCGTGCCTGATGCACTCATACGTGTCGCACGTAAGCTCCCCACACCAGGCGAGGTGCCATACGGCTCGCGTCAGCGCGCCCTCGTCGAGCCCGGTGTCGGCGACCAGCTCGTCGAAGAACGCGGTCTTCCGCGTCCGGAAGTACTCGCGCGCCGCCGCGATGACATCCGGGATGTCGCAATCGGCCTCCGCCAGCGGGTCGAACTCCAGAGGCGAAGCCCCGGCGATCCACCCAACGTCGCGCCGCAGGCAGAGCGCGATCGGTCCCCGCCGCAGCGACCTGGGGCTCACCCTCCCCCAGCACACTTCACCGGACGCGACGAGTCCGTCGAGCATCTCGGGACCGTAATCCTCGACTCGTCCGGGGAGGAGCTCTGTCTCCCAGGCCCCCTGGACGACCTCAAGGCCCTGAAGCTGCCCGATCACTATGCGCAGGCCATCGACGCCACGAAGCCTGGTCTCCGGGTGGAGGTGCTGCCAGCGGGTCATGAAGTCGACGACCTCGCGCGGAGCGCAGGCGGCCAGCTCGCGTTTGAGGTAGCCGAGGGTGAGGCGATGGATCTCCTCCAGGTTCGCCCTGTTGACCCACTGCGGTGTCGGCTTCTCGGCGGTGTAGACGCCGCAGGCGGCCTTGCCGTCAGCGACGAGGCCGTCAAGGAGCCCTTCCACGAGGCCGATAGGCCAGCCGGTTGCGTTCATGATCTCGTACGACGTGACCGGGCCGCGCGAGCGCAGGTAGCGTTCCACGATCGCGCTGCGCGCCTCGTCGCGCGTGGCCTTCTTGCGATAGGCCGGCGGTATCACGTTGGTGGCGGCGAGCATGTCGAGCCCGACGATCTCACCGTCCTGCAGAGTGGGAATGAGCACCGACGGCCGCCGGCCCGGCCTCTGGCGCTCGAACGCGTCGTAGTACTGCCGCCAGAGGTCGGCCGGCACCAGCCGCACCGCGTCGCGCTCACACTCGGGGAGCCTGACGGCGACCACGCGGTGCGCTCCGACCAGCTCCGCGAGCATCTCCGCGGCGTTGCCGTCCACGATCCGCGACACCGAAGCGACCGTCGCCGGCACGTCGCCCAGGTCTCGCAGCGCCTGCGCAAGCTCGTCCGCGTTGCGGGTCCTGGTCGCCTCGGACGTGTGCCCGAGCCGCTGCTCCAGGCGCTCGATGGCCCGCTGGTCGAGGAGCTCGGCCATCTGCTCCTCGCTCAGCACCTCCTGCAGGATCTGCCGGTGCAGCCGTAGCAGGTGCGCCCGTCGGTCGCGGCCCATCTGATGATCGTCGCGATAGGGGCCCTGCACGAGCAGCGAGTGAGCGAAGGGAGACGGCGACTCAACCTGGCGATGCTCCAGGGCCACCGGGCCTGCCTCTATCGCTCGAAGCAGCTCCACTAGGGCCGGCACGTCCAGCGTCTCGCGCAGGTACGACCGCGCGACCTCGACAGCGACAGGGTAGTCGGCCTGGCCGCCGACCGCTTCCTGCAGCTCCTGCGACCGGTAGTTCTGCAGCCACAGCGGCACGCGCTTGCCTTGCCACGCCCGGAGCACCTGGAACGCGCACACGGCCGCTTCGCGGAACGCCGAGCCGGTGCCCGCGGACCCCGCTGCAGCCGCCTCGACGAGCTCCGGCACGGATTCGGCATCGACCGCCCCGAGGAGCATCGGTGCGTCGACCAGGCCGGGCGTCATGCGGCTCTCGCGTGCCTGGGTGAGCAGCAGCAGGTCGTTCGACGCGGTCGCGGTCCATTGCTCGTGGAAGCGCTCCTTCGCCGCCTGCACCAGCGCGACGCCCCACGTCCGGTTGATGCGCTGGCCCAGCGGGCAGTGGACGATGATGTTCTGTCGCCCCAGTTCATCCCGCCAGGTCTCGACTAGGACGCGCGTCTCATCGGGTACCGCGCTCGCGGCCGCCTGCTCGCGGACGTACTCGATCACCGCCTCGGCCGCATGCGGGCAAAGGTAGTACTCGCTCCGGAGCCAATCATGCAGATCGGGATCGTGCAGCCGCTCAGCGACCTCGCGCCTAAGGCGCCCAACCTTGCTCCCCACTTCCACCGTGCGCGACTCGATCGGCCCGGTCCACCACGGGACGGTCGGCGTGGAGCCGGGCGCCTCCTCGACGATGAGGCGGTTCCGCCTCACGCCCTCGACCTTCCACGCGGAGCTGCCCAGCACGAACACGTCGCCCACGCGCAGCGCGTCATCCACGAACTCGGACTGCACCGTCCCGACGCGCTTGTTGCTCACGCCGATGACTACCTCGTACTCGCTCGTCTCCCCGATGGTGCCCACGCACATCGCGCTCACCTGCGCCGCCGACCGCGCGGGGGACAGCTTGCCGGTCGCGCAGTCCCACAGAACTAGCGGGCGCGGAGCGCGGGCCATCTCGAACCGATGCTCGCCGGCGAGCATTGCCAGAACCGAATCGAAGTCGCTCCGCCGCAGGTCTGCATAGGAGTAGGCACGCCGGACGAGCGCTAACACCTCGTCGGCGGTGCGGTCGCGCTCCACGACAGCGCCGACGATCTGCTGGGCTAGCACGTCCAGGCAGCCCCGGGGGATCCTGATGGCGTCGACCTCACCGGCCACCATCGCGCGGCATACCGCGGCCGCCTCGAGCACCTCATCTCGCTCGAACACAAGCACGCCGCCCTTGCTCGTGGCGTCGAGGAGGTGCCCCGCGCGGCCGATCCGCTGCAGCCCAGTGGCCACGGACTTCGGCGACTCGAGCTGGTAGACAAGGTCGACTGAGCCGATGTCAATTCCGAGCTCGAGCGATGCGGTCGCGATCAGCGCCTTCAGCCGCCCGCCCTTGAGCGCGTCCTCGGCCTCGAGACGCGTTTCCTTCGACATCGACCCGTGATGCACGCCGATGTCCTTGCCATCATCCGCGAGCTCCCCGAGTCTGAGCGCGGTCCGCTCGGCCTTGTACCTGCTGTTGGCGAACACGAGCGTCGTGGTGTGTGAACGGATCTCCCGGAGGAGCAGCTCGTACGCGCTCGCCCACAGGGCCGTGTTGCCTGCCTCTACGAAGTCGGGCAGAGGCGCGATGACCTGAACGTCCAGGTCCTTGCGCATGCCCGCATCCACGATCGAGCACGGCCGCCGCTTGCCCTCCGCATCGTTGCCCACCAGAAAGGCGGCGATCTCGCTCAATGGGCTCAGCGTGGCCGAACAACCTATGCGCTGCACCGGCGCGTCCAGCCGCTCCTGCAGACGTTCGAGACTGACGGCGAGGTGGACGCCGCGCTTGTTGTCGCACAAGGCGTGGACCTCGTCCACGATGACGGTTCGGATCGGCGCCAGGGCCTCGCCCAGCCGCTCACTGCCGAGCATCAGGTAGAGCGACTCCGGCGTGGTGATGAGGATGTGCGGCGGCTGCCGGATCATCCGCTGCCGCTCGGACTGCGGCGTGTCGCCGGTGCGCACAGCTACGCGGATCTCGGGGAGCTCGAAGCGCTCGCGGATCTCCGTCAGCGGTACCAGCAGGTTCTTGCGGATGTCGTTCCCGAGGGCCTTCAGGGGCGAGATGTAGAGGACGTGGATGCCGTCGTTCAGGTCGCCGGCAAGGCCGCGGCGCAAGAGATCGTCGATCGCGCACAGGAAGGCGGCGAGGGTCTTGCCCGATCCGGTGGGCGCGAGGAGAAGCACGTTCTCCCGACGCTGGATCGCGGGCCACGCGGCGACCTGCGCGGGCGAAGGCTCGCGGAACGTGTCCGCGAACCACTGCGCCACCTGTGGCAGGAACCCGTCTAGCGCGCCCACTCCGCGCTCCTCCCGCCCGCCTTCAGGGCCAACGGCGGGAGGGTAATACGAACGACTGTTTGATGTCAAGGCTTCCTCCCGGACGGGTAGCATGGGGCGGCGCGCAGCGCCGGGCGCCCAACCGGCCCTGGCCCAGCGGGCCTGAGCGCTGTGAAGCATCCTGAAGGTGGTGTATCATCTGAGCTGGTCGGCGGTCATGCAGGATCGGGGGCCATCATTGTGAAGCAGCTCCGGACTGTCGGACTCGTCGTGGTACTCGCCTTCATGGCCGTCGTAGGGATACTCGGCTGGGCTTCGGCGCTGCTCCCCAACAGCGATGTGTCCTACCCGTGCGACGGCCGCACGGCTCCTCCTGTCGCGTTGGTACATCATCCGCAGGTTGAGCTGGCCTTCATGGCCCCGGTCGTGGCACTGGCGCTCGGACTTATGGTGCAACACGGCAGGCGCCGACCGTGGGCTTCATTTCGCGCTGCGGGCGTCCGAACCACGAGCGGCCGCCTAGGCTGGGCGTGCGTGTTCCTGGCCGTCTGGGCCCCGGTCGCCGGTGCGTATCTCACCGCCGTGGTTCACGAACACCACCGGCTGGCCGCACGGGCTCAGTACTACGTCGACACGGTGCCCTGGATCTTCGGCGAGGGCGCTCGGGACCTACGGTGTGTGAGCAGCGAGCCGATGATCCACTCCGATACGCTGGCCGTCCGTGTAGATCCCGAGCGAATCAGGGCCGGCGACGCACGGCGTGCGTACAGGGAGGCGTTCGAGGCGGGCGGGTGGGAGAGTTATGTTGACTACTACTGCCTCAGCGCGTGGCTCCGTGGGCAGGACCCGTTCGCTATCGGGCCCACACCTGAGCCGCCGTGGCGGATCGACACCTACGTGGAAGGCACATTCCGGGCGGACACCGGCCGCGTAGAGCTGCACATAGGCACGCGGGCGTTCTACGCACCTGAGTACTGGGCGTCGGCGGGCCAGGGGCCCTCTACATCCCGGGGATAGCGCTTCACACCAGGACCCTCCCTCCGCCTCCCGGAACCCCTCACCCCGGACGGGGCGGCCGCAGGGAGTCGCCAGTGAGAACTGACTTCATCGCCCTCGCAGTGCTGGTCCTCGCCGCGAGTGCGTGCGCCCACACGCGCTGGCAGCAAGAGAAGGCGTGGGACTGGTACAGCCGCCAACCGTGGCTCGTCGGCTGCAACTTCGTGCCAAGCACGGCCGCCAACGATGTTGAGTTCTGGCAGGCCGAGACGTTCGACGCCGAGACGATCGACCGGGAGCTCGGCCTGGCCGAGGGCCTCGGGTTCAACACCTGTCGCGTGTTCCTCAACTTCGTCGTCTGGGAGGCAGACCGCGAAGGTCTCGAGAGGCGCTTCGACGAGTTCCTGACGATCGCGGCGCGCCACGGGATCAGGGCCATGCCCGTGCTGCTCGATGACTGCAACTTCGCGAACGAGGAAGCCGTCGCGGGCAAGCGCTGGGAGCCTGTGCCCGGGGTGTCGAACGGCTGCTGGGTCGCGAGCCCGCCCGCCTCAATCGTGCGCGACCCCAGCAAGTGGGGCCCGGTGGAGGAGTACGTGCGGGACATCGTCGGTGCGCACGCTCGCGACGTGCGGGTGGTCATCTGGGACCTGTACAACGAGCCGGGCAACTCGGGCCTCGGGAACGACAGCCTGCCCCTTGTCGAGGCCGCGTTCGAGTGGGCTCGCGACGCCGGCGCGACGCAGCCGCTGACTGTCAGCGTGTGGGGCGGGCCGCCGGAGATGAGTCAGCGCCTCCTCGACCTGTCCGACATCACTAGCTTCCACCTCTACGGGACGCATGACGCACTCTCCGACGCGATCGCCAAGCAGAAGGCGCTCGGGCGGCCGGTCGTCTGCACGGAGTGGATGGCGCGGACGCTAGGGGCAAGCTGGGAGGCCGACCTTCCGCTATTCCGCAAGGAGGGCGTCGGCTGCTGCAACTGGGGCCTGGTTAACGGGCGCACGCAGACGCAGTGGCCATGGGGTAGCGCGCCCGGCAGCCCTGAGCCGGCCGTGTGGTTCCACGACCTGTTCCACGGGGACGGCACCCCGTACGACCTCCGCGAGGCGCAGGCGATCGGCATCCAAACCGGCATTCTCCATGGTGCATTCGCACCTGAGAGCGGAGAGTATGTTGGCCTACCAGCGCTCGAGCCCCTCTTCGACTTCCCGGTGCGCGACACGTCGGTGTGCCTCGGACCCGATGGCGTCTACTACCTCATCGGCACGACCGGCTGGCCTACCTGGTGGAAGACGAACGAGGGCATCCGCATGTGGAAGTCCCGCGACCTCGTCTCGTGGGAACCGCTCGGCCTGGTCTGGACATTCGAGAAGGACGCGACCTGGCAGCAGCCCGTCGTCGACGGCTGCCGTGCGGTTTGGGCGCCGGAGATCCACCACATCAAGGGCAACTGGTGGATCACCTACTGCGTCAACTGGCCCGGCGGCGGAACGGGGATCCTACGCAGCGTTTCGGGCTGCCCCCAGGGGCCATACGCCGACATCAAGCCAGACGGCCCGCTGACCAAGGAGATCGACGCGTCGCTGTTCGAGGATGATGACGGCGGCGTCTACTTCGTCTACCAGAACGGGAAGATCGCGCGCATGAAGGACGACATGACCGGCCTCGCCGAGGAGCCACGGCTGCTCGTGCCGTCGAACGCGCCGCAGGTGGGCTTCGAGGGGGCGGCGCTCTTCAAGATCGGTGGCCGCTACCATCTCATCTGCGCGGACTTCGCGGGCGATCCGGCGCAGTACCACTGCATGAGTGCGTCGGCCGATAGCGTCTACGGCCCCTACGGTCCCCGCTACCTCGCCGTCCCGCACGGCGGACACAACGTCCTGTTCGCCGATCGGGACGGGAATTGGTGGTCAACTTCCTTCGGCAACGACCCGTTCGCCCCGTTCACCGAGCGCCCGGCCATTCTGCGGGTGCACCTCGAGGGCGATAGGATCGTGCCGGGGGGCTAGGCAGGATGGTGGAACAGCCCTGAGGGATGGGCCTTGAATCTTCGGCAAACATATGTTTTCATTAGTGCATGAGCTTCTGCCACCTGCATGTGCACTCATGCTTCTCGATCCTCAATGGCGCGGATACGCCCGCCGCGCTCTGCAAGGGCGCCAGAGAACTCGGAATGAGCGCGCTCGCGGTCACCGACCACCACGGGCTCTACGGAGCGGTGAGGTTCGCGCAAGCCGCGCGCGAGCAGGGCATCAGGCCCCTCTTTGGCGTCGAGCTGACTTTGACTGACGAGAGTCACATCGTGCTGCTCGCGCGTAATGAGGAAGGCTGGCGGAGCCTCTGCCGAATCATCACCCGCGCGCATCTCGATTCCCAACTCCACCGGCCGCGGGCCGACCTCGATCTCATCGCCCGTCACCAGGACGGGCTGTTTGTCCTCACCGGCTGCAGACGCGGGAAGCTCTACCGCGCGCTCATAGAGGAGGGCACCGGCGCCGCCCGCGGAGTCGCGCATGGGCTGCTCAACGTGTTCGGGCGCGAGCGAATCTTCATCGAGCTTGGACGCCCGCTCGAACGCTTCGAGGAGAACCGCGAAAACCACCAGCTCGCCGATATCGCGGAGGAGCTCGATCTGCGCACAGTCGCCACCAACGACGTCCACCATGTCGCCCGGGACGACTACCGCGTGCACGATGTCCTTACATGTATCCGCCTCATCCAGCGCGTCACGGTCCCCCACGCCGAGCGGCCGCTCAACGGCGAGAAGTACCTCAAGTCCGAGGCCGAGATGCGCGAGCTGTTCAGCGACTTCCCGGAAGCCCTCGCCAACACCGAACTCATCGCGCGCGAATGCGACGCCAAAGTCGAGTTCTCCGGCTGGCGTCTGCCAACCGCGGGGGCTCTGCCTTGTCCGCACGTGACGCCCGGACGACCTCACCCCCCGGCCTGCGGCCGTTCCCCCTCTCCGCTAGCGGAGAG
>Ga0315279_10005652_pt1 | contig 16100 bp, 17 predicted proteins | sample YL17G06_20_MG_FD_203694 | JGI IMG/M metagenome (GOLD analysis project Ga0315279, IMG submission 203694) | Sediment microbial communities from Yellowstone Lake, YNP, Wyoming, USA - YL17G06_20 | ecosystem: Environmental > Aquatic > Freshwater > Lake > Sediment | place: USA: Wyoming | collected...
GCATCTCTTTTGACATCCCCTGTAAAACATAGTACACTAATATTTAGCGTATAAAATAAGGAGTCTCTTCATGAAGAGAAAGGTAGTGCTTAGTGTCATAGTTATTATCGTTCTTGGCATAGTGACATTTGCTATATCCAAGAAGAGAGAAAATGGACAAAAATTCAGGACTGAAAAAATCACCAAGGGTGATATTCAAGCAACAGTAACTGCAACCGGCACAGTAAACCCAGTTATCACGGTGCAGGTGGGGACCCAGGTTTCAGGAAGGATACAACACCTCTACGTGGACTTTAATTCTCCTGTTAAGAAAGGCGAGCTTATTGCCCAGATAGATCCTGCAATTTTTGACGCACAATTTCAGCAGTCAAAGGCAAATGTACTGAACGCCCGAGCGAATGTGATGAAAGCAGAGGCCTCACTGCTTGATGCTAAGAGGGTTTTCAATCGCAACAAGGAACTCCTGGCCGAGAAGGTAGTTTCGCAGAGCGATTTTGATGTGGCTGAGACAAATCGTGATGCTGCAGAGGCTCAGCTCAATGCAGCAAAGGCTCAGGTGGCGCTGTCCGAGGCAGCCTTGAAGTACGCCGAAACAACCCTCTTTTACACGAAAATAATCTCGCCTGTGGATGGGATTATCATATCACGGAATGTTGATGTAGGCCAGACTGTGGCTGCGAGCTTCCAGACGCCAACCCTCTTTTTGATTGCCCAGGATCTTACCAAGATGCAGATCAACACCAATGTCAATGAAGCAGATATCGGGAAGATTTCCGTAGGACAACCTGTCGAATTTACTGTGGATGCCTATCCGGACATAACATTCAAAGGTACGGTATCACAGGTAAGAATTGCGCCAGTGACTATTCAAAATGTGGTTACCTACGATGTGGTAATTTTGGTAGATAATACTGAACTCAAACTCAAACCGGGCATGACAGCAAGTGTATCGATAATTACAGCGATAAAAGAAGATATCCTCAGAATTCCAAATGCCGCCTTGAGGTTTAAACCTACTGGAAAAGATATTGTTACGGTTGATCAAAAAGGAACTGGAGTCTGGATTATCGAGAACAAGAAGCCAAAACGAATTAGCGTAACAACCAGCATCAGTGATGAAAAATATACGGAACTTGTTACCGGGGCACTAAAGGAAAATCAGGATGTAATAGTCGAATCTCTTGGGAAGGGGAAAGAAACAAAGAGATCGGGACCCATGGGGTAACATGAAGATCATCACAGTACAAAACGTGAGCAGGGTATATCAGTTGGGCGATATCGCAATTCATGCCCTCGACAATGTTTCGCTCACGATAGAGAGGGGGGAGTTCATAGCCATTATGGGTCCCTCCGGTTCCGGTAAATCTACCTTTATGAATATCATTGGTTGTCTTGACAAACCAACGGGCGGCCAGTATCTACTCGAAGGTATTGATACAGCTCGCTTGGACAGGGATGAACTGGCAGGGATAAGGAATAAAAAAATAGGCTTTGTATTTCAGGGATTCAATCTCCTTTCGAGAACATCAGCCTTTGAGAATGTTGAATTGCCGATGCTTTACAATGGTATTTCTGTAAATGAGAGGAGAGAGAAGGCAGTAACAGCTCTCCGCATCGTTGGTTTGGCAGGGCGAGAGAATCATAACCCCAATCAGCTTTCCATTGGCCAGCAGCAAAGGGTTGCAATAGCGAGGGCACTGGTGAATGAAGCCCCCATCATACTGGCCGATGAACCAACGGGGAATCTGGACACAAAGACGAGCGCTGAAATCATGGAATTGTTCGTAAGGCTTAACCAGGAGACGAATATCACGATTGTGCTCGTTACCCATGAGTCTGACATAGCGGCCTACAGCAAGCGTATCATACGTTTTCTCGATGGCCATATTATGAGTGACGAACCGGTGGTAAAATCATGATTAACATCCCCTCAACCGTAAAGATTGCCTTCCGGGCAATCAGGGTGAACAAGACCCGTTCAGCCCTGACCATGCTTGGAATTATCATTGGCGTGGGTGCGGTTATTGCCATGCTCGAAGTCGGCAGTGGTGCACGTTACAAAGTGTCAGAGAATATTGAGAGCATGGGGAGTAACCTCCTGATGGTTGTTCCAGGATCAACGTCGTCTGGAGGAGTCAGGTTTGGCATGGGATCGGAACCTACGCTCACCATGGGTGACTCAGAGGCAATCAAGAAGGAATGCCCTGCCGTCCTCGATGTTGCCCCGATACACAGTGGCGTTGCCCAGATCGTGTACAGGAATGAAAACTGGTCAACGACAGTCATGGGTACCACACCAAGCATATTACTTGTGAGGGACTGGCCTATAGCAGGTGGCAGGTCGTTCACAGAAGAAGATCTAAAAAATATGAACAAGGTCTGTCTCATTGGCCGGACTGTTGCCGATAACCTGTTCGGTGGGATAGACCCCGTTGGTAAAATTATCAGGATAAAAAAGGTGCCTTTTACCGTAATCGGTGTTCTTGCTGTTAAGGGACAATCACTCATGGGTCAGGATCAGGATGACTTTCTCTATGTACCTATCACGACAGCACAGAAAATGCTCTTTGGAAACCCATTTCCGGGCATGGTGAGGATTATCATGGTTAAGGCCAAGAGCGCAGATGACTTGGACAGGGCCGAACAACAGATAAATGAACTGCTCAGGCAAAGACACCATATTGGTTCCAAGCAGGAACCGGATTTCAGCACCAGAAACCTTACCCAGATGATGGAGACCGCTGCCAATATAGCAAGGATAATGGCGTTAGTACTCGGGTCTATTGCCTCTGTGTCTCTTCTTGTAGGAGGGATCGGTATTATGAACATCATGCTCGTATCTGTCACCGAGCGGACGAGGGAAATAGGCATCCGAATGGCTGTTGGTGCACGGACATGGGACATACGGTTACAATTCCTGATTGAGTCCGTTACCCTCTCCCTCATTGGTGGAATTGTCGGGATTCTCCTTGGGACAATCGGCTCGATAATGCTATCGAAAATTGCCGGCTGGCCCACACGGATATCACCGTTTTCCATAGTACTCTCGTTTGGCTTTTCAGGGGCAGTGGGGATCTTCTTCGGATTTTATCCCGCCTATAAGGCCTCTCTCTTAAATCCCATTGATGCACTGAGGTATGAGTAGGGATAGGGTCCGCCCTGCCCAGAATTGATACAAACAATTCATCCGTATCACCGTCAACATTTCATTTGACAAGCCTCCCAAATTCATACTATTTTCCCCTTAGCAATACCTGGTAAATTTAAAATGGAGGCATTGCCTCGCCCAAGAAGATTACCACAGGAGCGTCCTCTGGCCTTATGTAGGGGCAGGCCCCTGTGCCTGCCCTATTAATGAAAAATCGTCACACAATACAGGGCAACCACGGGGGGTTGCCCCTACATTATTATTACCGGATATCGTTCATCGTTTTAAATCGTTAACCACAACACGTTATAAAAATGGTGTGGCACAATTTGATTGGCCATCATTCTCCGGCAGATTATGGCAGCGGAATTATTACGAGCACATCATACGCGATGAAGATGAATTGAATCGTCTACGGAAATACATCATAAACAATCCAGCACAATGGTTGTTTGACAATGAAAATCCAGATTGTGACCGGGGCGAGACATCCCATAGGGGCGAACCGGCGGCTCGCCCCTACATAGGGTAACATTGCAAATGCATTTTAATCATGTTTCTAAAATTGGGGGTGCAATGATGAAAAAATTATTTTGTTTTACAATGGCGATGTTTCTGATGGCAGGTGTCTCCTTTGCCGGTACTGTCAACCTGCCCCAGACCGGTCAGAAGAAGTGTTATGACACCTCAGGCAATGAGATCACCTGCACCAGTACGGTGCAGGATGGGGAGATACAGGCAGGTGTGACATGGCCAACCCCCAGATTTACAGCAAATACAGACACCACCATAAAAGACAACCTCACCGGACTAATCTGGGCACCCAATGGCAACATCATGCCCACCAGGGACCCTGGCTGGGATACAGATTATACAGCAAATGACGGCCGGGTTAAATGGCAACATGCACTCGATTACGTGGCAAAACTGAACAGTGAAAATTACCTTAACCATACTGACTGGCGCCTCCCCACCGTCAATGAACTGGAGAGCCTTGTCAATGCCAACGAGGCAAATACTGCCACCTGGCTCAATACCCAGGGATTCACCAATGTGCAGGCCAATGCCTACTGGTCTTCTACTACCTACCCCGAGTATCCAATCAGCGCATGGTACGTTGATATGGACAATGGCTATGTACACGACAACGGTAAGTCCGGCTACATCTACGTATGGCCTGTGCGTGCCGAAAATGAGCTAAATGCCTCTGCCCAGGTATGGGAGACCGGCCAGACGAAATGTTATGATGCTTCAGGAACAGAGATTTCCTGTACAGGAACCGGCCAGGATAGAGAGACCCGGCCAGGAATTGCCTGGCCCAGCCCGCGGTTTACCGACCATGGAAATGGTACGGTGACAGACAACCTTACCGGTCTCATGTGGACAAAAAGATGCTAATTTAGCCGGTGCGCAAACATGGCAGGGAGCACTGGATTTCGTGGCTTCATTAAATACAAGCCAATACCTCGGCTATACTGACTGGCGACTGCCGAACCGGAAGGAACTCCATAGTTTGACAGCCTTTTCAAGATATAATCCGGCGCTTCCATCAGGGCATCCCTTTAATAATGTGCAGGCACAGGCAATTAATTACTGGTCTTCTACTACTTATGTCTATCGTACAGATTGGGCATGGACAGCCGATATATATGGTGGTTGGATTAATTATTGGGTGGAGAAGATTGATACCTGCAACATCTGGCCTGTCCGTACTGGACAAGTTCCATTTACTGGATGTTCTGGCTGGTCTGATGTGATTGGGAAGTACAATACCTAAGTGAGCGGTCAGGCGAGTTGGGCTGATGTGATTAGCTGTTATAATGAGTATGTATCGTCAAATTAAAGATGCAGTGACATCTCATGCAGCAGATGTGCTATAATCAAATATAAAAAATATCAAGGAGGGTTTTTTATGATATGTAAACTTCCATTGGTTCTCACACCCCAGCCGGAGGGGGGCTTTACTATCACATCGCCTCTCCTGCCTGAATTGGTTACTGAGGGGGATACGGTTGAGGAGGTTTTAGCAAACATCCGCGATGCTCTGGAAGCCACTATTGAAGCGTATCAAGATTTGGGACGGCCACTGCCAGCAAATATTCAGCTTACAGATGTAACCAGTCCCATTTGGCTTGAAGCTTTAGTAGCAACTTCATGAAGTATCGTGATGTTACCTGCAAACTGAGTATTCTCGGCTGTCAAGAGTTACCCCGTCGCAGCGGTGGATCTCACCGCAAATGGTTTAATCCTAGAACTCAACGACTTACGACATTACCTGATTGGGGTAAACGTGACCTCAAAATAGGGACCGTTAGAGCCGCATTGAGACAGTTGGGTATTGAATGGGGTGATTTTGAAAAAGCATAGTTATCGGGCTGGTAGGAGCACGGCACACTGTGCCCTTTTGGGGGTGCATGATAAGAGGGCAACCACATGGGGTTGCCCCTACAGTGCCTCAATAAATTTCCGTATCTTCTCTTCAATAATTAATTCAGCCTCTATGACGTCTTCTCTTGTTTTAAATTCAGAAGAGAGACTCACAAGGATTTTATCGAACCTCGATGGCTTCATGTTCCAATTTCTTTCGTATTCAATCTGTGCGATCTGATATTCTGCCGGTGAAAAGTAGTACTTACCCAGCCGGTTCTTTTTCGACGCAAACTTCCAGTCTACTTTTAGTAGAAAAAAATCCCTCAATGCCCCCTGACCCTTCGACCCTTTGACCCTTCAGATTTTCCCCCAACCGATTCTGGACGATGGTAAAAGATTCCTTTATGAAATCAATATCGGTGATGACAAGCCCGTAAAGGTACCAGTCATCAATTGCCGTTATGACTGCTTCCTGTTCCACCGCTGTCAGGTAGGTATAACTCGGGCAGAAGTGGCCTGCACACAGCTCCACGCCGTAAAAGGAGTGCACCCTTACATCTATGCCTTGGTGAAGAGAAGGATGGAGAAGACAGCCGACCTTTCTCTCTTCTTTATCAATAAAACCGAGATATTCGCAGTTATAAATGGTCTCACAGAGTTTCGGCTGGAGAGAGAACTGTTGAGCTATTTTGCTATAGATCTGTAAATCAGGGTTTTCTCTAAGCGATAGAAATAGATTGGTTCTTCTCCTTAACAGAGCTTCAAGGGTATGTCTTGAATGATCTTCCCAGTTGTAGAGGCCACAGCAAGCCCCGCAGGACTTCTTCTGATCAGGCTGGCAGAGATGGAGGGCATGCAGTTCCAAAAGCTATGCCTTTTGGTATAAAGGGTTCAAGGGGTCAAGGGTTCGAGTGAGATGATAAAAATACACGGAATAATATACAGAAAAAATCTTTATTCGCACTCAGAACCCAATTTTTAATGTTTAGAGATTTTGAAGAAAGCCAAGAGAGATTATGCTATTTTATATTTCTTCCTTTCCTTCTTAAGGAATCCCTCTTTCTGTAATTGAATGAGACTGTCATGAACATTATGTATAGCTTTTCCCATTATCTTTGCCATTTCACCCTGAGAAAGGCTTCTTTCCCTCGTGAGTATTTTCAGGACCATTCCCCTCATCTGTCTGTTTGACCTTCAAATGGGCTCTGTTTCTGGTAATGAGCGCTCTTTCTGTTGGGATTCTGTTGCTCTTTCTTCAGCATGACCCCATAATCCATCAGGGCATAGTACCATTTCCTGGGATTGGAGGTGTCGAGAGTCTTTTTTATCAGGGGGAGAATTTCAGTATCTCTGACTGTTGCCTTGTGAGAGAAAAGGTGGTGGATAAATACCCTCCGGATATTGGTTTCAAGAAAAATGGCTGATTGATTAAAAGCAAAGGCAGCGATTGCTCCAGCAGTTGCCCCCCCGATTCCCGGAAAGGTGTTTGATAAACTGCCCATACTTTTCTATCACCCTCTCTACCTGTGTCTGCTGGAGCATGATTTCTGAAACGAGAATGTGGTATGTGTTATCAGTATTTCTCCAGGGCAGGTTGCGGCCGTGGGTGGAAAAGTATTGGTAGATCGTCTTCTGAAAAGAGCGGACAGCGGCGGGAGTTAGTGTTCTTACCTTTATCAAGGTAAAGGGTTCAAGGATTCAAGGGGTCAAGTGCAAAGCCCGAGAATTCAGAAGTCAGGAACCAGTAGTTCCGCCACAGGTGGACCACAGGCGGATTCTACTGAATTCTGGATTCTGGCTCCTGGATTCTTCTTTATTGCTCATCACTTTTTAAGTCTGACCGTACAGATCTCTCCCGGGATAGCCTCTATTTGAATCCCGACCTTCCTGGCGCATGCGTTCCAGAAAGCTTTACACCACTTTTCATGGACGTCATCCCAGGTGATCTTAAAGGTGCCCAATTTCTCGGATATCTCCAAAATCTCTTTATAGGGACAGGGGAAAGAGCGTTCCCCTTTCTTGCTCACATTGATTTTTTCAAAGAGCTGGTAGTTGCAGGAATTCGCCTCATACATCCCCCACAGACCCTTGTCAGGACCTTCCTCTTCCACCCACCCCTTGATCATCTCCAGGATGGGACCGAGGATATAGGCTTCGTGTTCGGCCTTCTCCTTCCAGAGGTTGTGCTGGACAGCGAAGTCCAGAGCGGTTAAGTGAGCCTTAACCAGGGCATCGTTGAATTTGTGAGGGTAGGGTATAACATCCGTATAGGTCTGAAAGAGCATCCTCACCGCGGGCTGAAGATTAGCCGCATCACTATCAAAATCAAACTCAATACCTGGCATACATTTCTCCTCCTCCAGATATAACTTAACCTTAACTAATACCCTCTATTATACAGAGGATTTGTTGATTAATTATATTGGTTATCAAATTTTTGTCAAAGAATTATTCAATGGGGATGGTACGATAGAGTTTGATTATGCCTTTATTTCACTAACACGTACTTGGTGACACCGGCAGCACGTGCAATATCCAAAACCTGTACCACAGTATCATAACTCGCTTCAGGTTCACCGCCGATCGCAACAATACTGTTTGGGTTAATCTTCATCAATTGTTGCAGAATAGGTTTAATGTTGTCTATCGGATATTTTTGGCCGTCCAGGGAAATACTGCCATCTGCTGAGATGGAGATCGTGATAAACACCTCTTGTTTTTCTGCTGTGCCTGTTTGTTTTTTTGTCACCGGCAAATCAACCTTAATCCCCGCCTGGATTAACAGCGGAGTGGCGATCATGAAGATAATCAATAACACCAGGACAACGTCAGTGAATGGTGTAATATTAATATCTGCGATTACATCATGGCTGCTCTGTCTCCGCTTTGCCATGCGTCATCACACCCCTGGTTTTGGTTTTTCTGCAACTAACAGATACCGTGCCGCGCCTGCACCACGTGTTGCATCAACTACTTTAGCAAGAATGCTGTATGTAATACTCTTGTCCCCATTTATCCTTACAACAACCCCGGGTTGTTGTTGCACCCTTGTTTCTACCAGCCGGCGAAGGTCATCCACAGAAACCTTTTTGTCATCCAGGAAAACGTTTTCATGAGCATCAATGCTGATCGTAAAAAAGTTTTCTTCTTCAGATTTACTGGTCTGTGCCTGTGGAACATTCACCTTGATCCCCGTCTTGACAATGAGCGGGGTGGCGATCATGAAGATAATCAATAATACAAGGACAACGTCAGTAAACGGCGTGATATTAATCTCCGCCATGAGTTCGTTGTCACGTTTTTGTCGTCTCGCCATACGGTTCTTATCCGAAGAAGATTAACAATTATTTTTCTGATTGCAGGATAGCCAGCAGTTCGCTGGCAGCGGAATCCATTTCATGAGTAAACGTTTTAATCTGTTTCATAATCCAGTTAAAGAAAACAACTGCAGGGATAGCCACACCGAGACCCATGGCGGTGTTTAACAGCGCTTCCGCAACACCACCAATAACGATGTTCAAACCGGTGGTTCCTGTGGAAGCAATACTGTGAAACGCGTTCACAATCCCGAGCACGGTACCAAATAACCCGATGTACACGGCAACGTTTGCAATAGTTCCCACGATGATTGTTCCCTTTTCAAGCCTGGTAATTTCATCCGTGATTTCACGGTTGATTGCGTCCTCAATTTCCCGCATATTTTTCCCATAAAATTTAAGCCCTGCCGCGACAATGGTACAAAATGAGCAGTAGGAAAACGTCATGCAATACTTGATTGCACTGTCAATATCTTTTTTCTCCAAAAACCCGCGGATATTTTTCATCACCGTTATCCGGGATGGCTTTGACTTTTTCCAAAATTCAAATTCTTTGCCAATAAACACCCCAAGTGACATGACAGAACAGGCTAACAATACATACATCACCCATCCACCCATGCGGAATATATCGAATAACGTTTTATTTTCGAACATAGCGGTTTTTTCCCTCCCGGAATAAGAATTAGGTTTTACAAAACCTGTATTGGGCAACAAGGAAAAGCAATTATACTATTGAAACAATTTTGTCAATGTTTTAGGTAGACATGTTTTAGGTAGAGATCTCTGAAAACCAGGGTCCCTCGTTGCTCAGCAATCCGCCAGAGGCGGAACAATTCTGTAAGGGCGTGATTATTCACGCCCCTTCACTGCAAATTCGAAACTCTCCGCCTGCGGTCCGCCGTCGGCGGATTAGCGAAATCCGCCTGTGGCGGATCAATTCGCACTCGGAATCCTGGGTTCGACTTTTTTAGAGATATCAGGCAATGTATTCTCAGGGGCACACGTTCACTCGCTTAACCCCCAAATAGCCCTCGGAATAGGCGACAGATTCCTGAGTATTATAACTGATGGTCACCAAGGCACATTCGATTCCGCTCATTTTCTCTTTACCTTTTTTTTTCTTCCTGATAAATGTAATTAATGCTAAGCAAGTATTGCGCTATCTTCTGTAAGGGGCATTTTGGGAAATAAGGCAGTAAATAGAGGGAATGTTGTCAGGCGTCTTTTGCCTTTTACCATCTCTTTTCTTATCCATGCAAGTCTTCTCCTGCTCTTTTCCTGCATAACCTGGGGCATCCCAACGCAGAAAAGGGCAGATGCAATACCAATAACCATTACGACGATGCAAAAGGAAAAAAGTGCTTCACTGAGGTTGCCGGAAAAGATGCCCGTAGATCGAGTTAATGTTAGGGTTAAGGATCGTTTGACGTACTCTGTTCCTGAAAATGATTATCGTCCTAATGTACCTGAGGTTAAGTTTCGCCTGGACTCAAGGACCGGGCAAGGACCTGATCTCATAGGGATTGAAGCTATCGACGGTACATTGATTAATACTCCAGGGGGTCGAAAGACAGGTGACCCCCATGCTCTGTTTAATACTCGAGGGGGTGGGCGGGGCCTTTATACCGGTGAAGAAAAAGTGGCCGGGTCATTCTCCCGACATGTCGAGGAATTGCGAGAAGAGGGTCTGGATATCGTCTTTATCTTCGATTCTACCAGCAGCATGGCAGATTTTTTGAGACAGATCAAGATTAAGATAGCTAATATGATTGCTACGTTTAAGAAACTTGTGCCCGAAGCCAGAATTGGCCTGGTTACCTACCGTGATGTGGGTGATAATTTTGTAACCAAGTCCCATCAGCTTACCCATGGAACCAGCTCCTTGCAGAATTTTCTGAAGGATATTGATCCCGTGGGTGGCGGCGATGAGGCAGAGGCTCTGGATGAGGGCCTGAGGGTGGCTATTGAAGATTTAAACTGGAATGCAAAATCGAAGAAGATTATTTTACTGATTGGAGATGCCCCGCCTCACCAGAAAGATATGGAAAAGACCATCCGCTTGATTGAAAAATTCAGGAAGAAGATGGGCGGTGTAGTGTCAACCCTTGATACCAGCTCGCATAGTTCCGAACGGGCGTCAGGCGGAGAGCAAAAAAAGGTGCTGAATGAGTTTAAGCTTATTGCTGATATAGGTGGAGGTGAGAGCTCACGCTTAGTCGATGAAGAAAAAGTGATCAAACAGATGGTACTGCTCGCTTTTGGAACCAGATGGGAGGAGTGCCTCGACGAGTTCTTGAAGAACCTGTAACAAGGAATTTTCCTGCCTATGGCCCGACCTGCCCAATCGATCAGAACTCTTATAATAATTATTTTATTCTCTTTCATCCTTTCTCATTTTCTCCCGGGATCGGAAGCTTCATCTCTCTCAGACGCAGTCAGCGGGCTAAACATTGAGCACATCAATTCAGTTGATGAGATGAAATCCGTCCTGTCCAGACTGCAATCCTGTGTCGCGGAGACACAGGAGAAAGACCAGTTCACCTTTGATCTGCAAAAACTCATCCTCGCAAAATCCGGCGAGTGCATCAGTAAACTTGCAGCATGTGAGCAACAGGCCGATCTTTCTCAAAAAGCAAAGAGAGATGAGATCAGGGCACTCTTTTTCCGAAACAGGGATGTTTTGAAAGGAATCTTATCGTTCAATCAGAAGAAGATTGATTATCTGCAGGAGAACAAGCTCGACCAGATGAAAGACACCAGCGCCTTCTTTGCTTCACCTGAATGGCAGGAACCGCAGTACGTGATATCTCTCTGTAGCTACTGGCTGAGCTGGAATGGGTACTACAGTTCTCACCTCTATCCTGCACAGGATCCATTGCGGAAGGAGGTACTGGAGGACGCTGTCTCTGGCTTTAGTCGCGCCTTAATTGATTTTAAGGAGGAATCAATCGTTGTCAGGAGCCTTTTGGGCCGCGCCCTCTGTTATAAGGAACTGCAGAAATATGATAAGGCCTTCCAGGACATAACCTTGGTTATCGGTAAGGTAAAGCGGGATGATCCCTTATACGTGAGGAGCAGATATGAAAAAATGATGATCAGCTACCTGACCGGGGACTACGAAGCAGCTTTAAACCAGTTACATGAATTTCAAAAAAACGTTCGTGAAGAAAACATCCCAGAGGTGCTGAGGGAAGGTCTCAGTAAATTACAGGTAAAGATTATCCTTGGCCGGTTAGAAAAGCAGGCAGCCAAGCAGGGGAGTGCTCCTGAAAAGTATTATCACGAGGCCTGGCAAGAGTTGAACAGTTTTTTCAAGCACGACGAAAGCCTGGCTGAGGAACTTTACCAGTTTGCACAGGACCATGTGGCCGTGTTCAGTAATTTTTCTGATGCTGAGCTGGGGGTAATCGGAAACCTCGCCCTTGCCGACTGGTATTTTAGCCAGAAACAGTACGATTCTGCGATTGTGCGATATAAACGTCTCTACGCCTTTTCGGACCCCTTCATACGGAAGCGGATGGATGACGTCTATTTCCGGTTAGGGTATTGTCTCTGTCAGAAGGGGCAGTGGCAGGATGCACTTTCCAGTTTCGAGTCTCTTTTTGAGAAATCCCCCCAGTCCCCTCTTGCCGGGAAAACGGCCTGTCTCTCCTATGTGGCTGCTGCTAATGGTTATAAGGAAAACCCGGTTGAAAGCATGTATGCCCGGTATATTGAGGCAATCAAGATCTTTTTGAAATACTGCACTGATTCCAGAGATAAGAGTGAAGCCCATTTTCAGCTGGGCAGATATTATCAGAATACAAAGAGGGAGAAAGAATCTCTCAGGGAATTTTCAGTGGTAGAAAAAGATTCTCCCAATTATGCGCAGGCAAAGTATTATGCAGCGAAATCCAATATTGACACACTCGAATCGTTATATGAAAAGGGGCTGCGTCAGTCAGCAGAAGCAAGAAAGCTGTATCAGGACGCACGTGAACAACTTGCTGGCTGGCAAGCACTGTCGCCGAAAGGAGATGCCGGTACCGACCGGAGAGAACTGGAGGCGCACATGACCATTCTCCGGGCCAGGCTGCATATCTACGGGCCGGAAGGAGCATGGAAGGAAGCACTCCACATCCTTGCGGGATTCGAAAAGCAGGTTGCCCCGATAAAGAACAGCGAACAGCTTTGCCTCGTAGCCAAGAGTTTGCGGATGGAGTGCTACCTGCAATTGCACCTGTTCAGGGAAGCAGAAGAAGAGATCGCCGGTTTCCTCAGGGAAGGTGATATGGACTCGAATCGCTGGACCTTTCTCTATGAGGCTGCCAACCGTTTCTACCACAAGGCAAAGACATCGCGCAGCAAGAACAGCGACATGGCACAGTTCCCGGCTCATAGTGCTCTCCTGTTGTATGACAAACTTTCCTTTATTGCCTTGCATAACACATCCTACAAGCAATTCTCTGATCCGATTCAGTTCAGGATGGCTGAGCTTTACCAGGATGGAAATCAAACGGCAAAAGCAAAGATGATTTACCAGGAAAAGCTGAAGAGCGATCCGCTCTCGGCAGCAGCCATATACAACCTTGGCTTGATCTATGAAAAGGAAGGTCTGTGGGAAGAGGCCCTTGATATGTGGGGAAAATATGCTCAGGGCTTGAAAACGGACAGCAATGAATGGTTTGAAGCACGATACAGGACAGCAAAGGTTCTGAACCAATTAGGGAAAGCAGATGAGGCATGTGAGATCATTACGATGACCCAGGTTCTTCACCCGACACTCAGGGACGAAGCAATGAAGGAAAAGTTCACGAAACTGCAGAAAGAAGTTTGCAGAAAGAAGTAAATGAGCATGACAGATAGGAGTAAGAAGCTTTTCTTGCTTATCGTGATGAGCAGTTTCCTTTTTTTGCAGGGTTGTGGCGTCCTCTTTTTGAGAGATGATGAAGACAAGGATTATAAAATCCAGAAAGAACAGTACGAACCTTACAGACTGCAGAATACCATAGAGGGATACCGGGAATTCATTGCTCGCTTCCCCAAAAACCTTTTCGTTCAGAATGCTCAGGAGCAGATTGAGAATTTAGAATTTGCCCCGTATGAGGAAGCAAATAGTATCGAAGGATTCATAGAATTCAGGATAAAATTTCCGAAAAACCGGAATATCTCCAGAACTGACATTAAGATTGAACAGATAGAAACGAAGTACTATGACACCGTAGATACCATAGAAGGTTATAGAGAGTTTCTCTCAAAATATCCTGTGAGTACCTTTGCCCTGCCGGCAAAAGAGAGGTTGCAGGAACTGGAGTTCAGAGAATTTGATGGTGTGCTCCAGGATAAATATGGATTTGACTTATTAAAGTACCGGTTAAACCTGAGAAGATGGCAGAAGAATGTGGCGGCAGATGGTGATGGTGTCAACATTGGCGATTTTACCTGTTTTGCCTCTCTATCCACTCATGAGGGAAAACAATATTTTCACACCAACTTGATCTACTCTATGGACCTTCTTCATGGAGATGCTCATGCAAAAGACCTATCTGAAAGGATCTTTGACCCTATGGTGTCTAAGGCGCTGATCTATCTCGATAAACAGTTCAAAACAAAAGACGAAATCGATGGCTTTAGCTTTGATGTCTCATCCTCGGCTCATCGCTTCTACGGAGACAGGAAAATCTTATTAGAGTGCTATTTCCCCAAAAACTTGGTTAATCTATTTGCCACCGATAACCTGGACAAAAAAGACTTGCTTGCCCAGTCAATAATTGTTTACCCGGAGCAATTGGTTCGGAAAGCAAAACAGGCAGTAAAAGATGTTACACCCCCTCCTCAGATGGATGGTTTGAGCATCATGAGTATGGTAAGTGAAAGGGATACAGGGAGAGACTATATTATCTCCAGTTCCTGGGACATGGTTCATGGGAGTGGGAATAGACATACCATGAAGTGTATTGAAAAAAGGAAGAACCTGAGAGGTGAAAATGGTTTCATAGATAAGACAATCACACGATATATTGAACCATCAGATTACCAAGGGAAGATCATTTTAACCTGGAATTATAAGGATCAGGGAAAGGTATTCTGGTATAGCGAGCAACCTGGAGACGCAAAGGAAGTTCTAAATCCTGAACGCCATAGACCTGTCGCGGAAACAGATTTTTGTCTTGCCGATTATGTAGAAATAAAGCCGGGAGAGGAAGAGCACGCGCTCTTGAGCAATGAGGATTATAAAGATGAAGAGTGTTATGTGGTTGAGAGCATTCCTGTTAATCAAGAGATAAAATATGGGAAAAGAATCTCCTGGATCGACCAGCACCGTTGGTTACCTTTAAAAATAACGTATTATGATAAAGGAGGGGCACTCTGGAAGACCCTGAACATCGAGTGGCAGAATAAATTTGGGTTTTGGTTCTGTAAGAAAGCGGTGGTAGAAAATGTTCAAACAGGTTACAAAACCCTCATCACCATTTGGGATGTGAGGGTCAATGTGGGATTGCAGGAAAAAGATTTCAGCAAGGAAGGCTTAGTGGACTATACCCTTCTATTGAGACAGATCAAGTAAGCAGAAACCGCCGAAAAGACAAAAGGGCTTGTCCCTTATGTGTGTCACAGTAGCATGTCACAGTAAGACATAGTGCTTGGTCGGGTCGGTCGGGCTTTTGGCCACGACTTTAATGACATTTTTTTCGACCAATTCTTCTCAATCCCTTTGGGCTGTCCGCCGGATGCAAGAGGCTACTTCCTGATATTCATTGACGCTGATCTTGCCATTTCTCAAAAGATACTTGACCACCTTTTCCTGCCGGGCATTTAAGCCAACTTTCTTAATTTTTTGCAAAGTAACGTCCTGCTTTATTAGCTGTTCGCCCTTTTGCTGGATTTCTGCCATCTGCGATCGCAGGCCATCTATGAAATGAGCGCCGGACATTGAGAATGTCGCTTTTTAATCCGGTATCAAACAAATAAAAAAGGCCCGATCTTCACAATCGAGCCTTCTCTTAATTTCTGGCTCCCCGGGCCGGACTCGAACCAGCGACCAAGTGGTTAACAGCCACCCGCTCTGCCGACTGAGCTACCGGGGAGCAGTCAGCTATACGTGTGAGAACTTTATAAGGTAACTGGGAGTTTTTGTCAATTACTATTCGTCAGTTGTGTGATAGCCGAATGAAAGTGTCACAGTAACTGCCGAGTGAAAATGTCAGTAGGATATTCTCCTGAGAAGGGAGGAAGAAGGGATGCTACTGACAATGAGAGACAAGCAGAGGGTAGACGTGATT
>Ga0315279_10005654_pt1 | contig 16094 bp, 12 predicted proteins | sample YL17G06_20_MG_FD_203694 | JGI IMG/M metagenome (GOLD analysis project Ga0315279, IMG submission 203694) | Sediment microbial communities from Yellowstone Lake, YNP, Wyoming, USA - YL17G06_20 | ecosystem: Environmental > Aquatic > Freshwater > Lake > Sediment | place: USA: Wyoming | collected...
CTCGGTTTCAGCTTCGACTACATGGATATCCCGAAGAACAGTTTTCTCCCCGCGATGACCGCCAACCCTAAAGAGCGCTCCAGTCTTGGGATGCTGATTGCACTCGGAACCATTGTATCAGGGATGGTCGTAGCAATTATCGCTCCCCTGATATTGGCAGCTGGAGATCTGAGCCTAAAAGCATTTTCCACGCTTGTCCTGATCGTCACAGGTGCCGTGCTTGTCGTTGGCATCGTTGGAGCATTAGGCGTAAAAGAACGCGTTGTACCGGTCGATATGGAAACCAAGCACTCACTGAAGGACTTCCTGAATATTTTGATCCAAAGGCCAGTTTTCGTGACCTCGATGTATGGTTTGATGTTCTCTGCTGCATTATACATTCCTGGTGTAGTGAGCGTCTATTTCTTTACCTATGTGGTGAAAAACCTGGCCCTGGCCAGTGCGGTTGCACCGATACAGCTGGTTGGCCTCCTTCTGGGTATATTCCTGTCTGCGCTAATTTTGCGTAAGCTGGGCAAGAAAAGGAGTTATATTGTTGCCGCGCTGGCGATGATCATTGTTTCTGCGATCCGGTGGATAGACCCCACATCACTGGCATTGATCTACATATCCACCATTATCGGGGGTTTCATCTTGGGCTTCTTCCAGCCCGTGACTCAGGTTCTTTCGGCAGACAATATTGACTATGTCGAATATAAAATAAAATATCGCTCTGAAGCCGCCGTGGCTTCGATAGGTTCTTTTGTTACAAAAGTCTCCTCAGGTATTGCCGGAGCGACCTTGGGCTATGTTCTGGGTTGGGCAGGATACGTAGCCACCAACCAGACACAGCCTGCGAACGTTATCACTGCGATCATCTGGCTTACCATCGGCTTCCCGATTTTCTTTTTTGCAGCTTCGGCTCTGATCTTCGGGTTCGGATACAACCTGGATAAGAATACACTCCAAAAGGTGGAGGCTGAACAAAGCGAGAGAAGAGCAGCAAACCAAGCCTCTCCAAAATAAAGATCGTGGTCGCTATCGAAGCCTAAAAGCATGCCCCTGCAGCCAGTCGTCCCTTGGACTGGCTGCAAGCATAAATCCAGGTCTCCAGTACAAATAGGATTGAAGATGCGACCTCTTCATTATCTATGAGGCGAATGCCAATTCAAGAAATAATAAGGCAAGCCTGGTAAAGTCGGTCCTGGTCAATGAAATTCCACTCTCATTGGTGTTTATGATCTTAATCAGTTCTATGAAGATAGAAGACTAAAATCTATAAATGTACGGGACATTTGTCCCTCCATACACGGGACATCTGCCCATCGACTTTCGTCAAACGACGATATAGAATTTTATTAAACAATTGAATATACAAAAGATTAATAAAAACCCCTCTCCAATCGGAGAAGGGCCTGTTTTTAAGCAGCGGAGAGGGTGGGTATCCTCTCAGCAGCTTATAAGTCCCCAAGGGCAGCGGAAGTTGCACTTACTGCCGACTTAATAAATCTGGTGATAGATCTGTAAAAGTGTAAGGACTCTGCATCTGAGATCATCAGTTTACACTGAGCGATCTCATTTCTCAATCGCTTATCTATCATTTTATATCCTCCTCAGAACTTGTCAAGGCCTTGTGGGACATCTTAAGCAGGATTTCGACACCAGTGCTTATCTGCCCGGAATCTACCTGTATGTCACTAATGTTCCTTCCCATTACTTCGCGCTCTATCCAATAACGCTTTTCGCTATTCAGGTGCAAGCCATCCAGGATCGAAAACAGCGATTCGTAATCCGGGCGGGCTCTTACCCACAACACGCGAGTGACAGTCATGTCTACGCCTTTTCCTGGCTATTAAGGTCATCTGCTCGAATCAATCTTATAAGTCCTGAAAACAATCTTCTCGAGAATGACATCATCAGTCATAGCAGCCTATATCGCCGAGTGGCTAAAAAATAATTGACCGGAACAAATCTCCAGCAAGAGCATACCGACCAACGTGTACGTTGCGTTTGATTACGCCTTGCAAACCATGAGCGTGATGCCTGAGCCCCGTAGAGACCGTGTTTCGTTGCCCAGGCTATGGTTATCATACAAGATTACGGCTTCAAAGGCGATAGGCAGATGTCCCGTTGTGGGAGGGACAAATGTCCCACAAAATCGCATTTTATTCACCCAGATTTCCATAAACACTGTTTACCCAAAGATAACGTTACCAAATTTAATAACACTTGAAAATAGGTTATAACCCTACGGTGACAACCCAAACGATTGGTAGCCATAGATCTACCATCAGTAGGGAGCTAAAGCGTAACTCTAGTTGGAGAGACTATCGACCCAGGCGAGACCATTTCTTTGGGTAGTTAGGTGGACCTGGCGGGATTCGAACCCGCGGCCTCTTCAGTGCGATAGATGAGCAAGTAGGGGAAAAGGGGGGGGAAAGACGTCCATTACGTCTATTTTGTTCCAAAATCACCATACTGTTCTAGCATATCTGTTCCCAAATTGTTCCCGAATTGTACCCCGATCTGCATCGGTATGAAGCAAGGAAGGCGATCCGCAAACCTGTCCAAATGGGGATTTGATGCAAATGATGTCCATGAAAAACATCGTCTTCACTTTTCTCTTTCGTTCCCCTGATTCAGAAACCTGTCCTGGCTGTTTCACTCATCCATAGAATTTCTTAGGTATTATTTTTAGGTTAATGAGATTTTTTTGTGCATTCTGAATGGACGGAATATTTGCACCTTACAGGCAATGACTAGAGCTTTATGATACAGGATTACTTCAAGACCTGTTCTAACATCCATGTGTATAGTTCAGGGGTGGCATAAGCCTGATCCCAGATTTCATGCCCACCCTCTGGATATACCGTAAATTGAACATTGCCACCACATTCTTTCAGTGCATCCACCAATCCCTGTTCTGCATCCAGCGGGACTACCTCGTCTTTTGCCCCATGGAACGCCCAAATCGGTTCATCCTTCAAGTCGCAGATATTATCAGGCACCCCAAATGGATAGCCGTAGTAACCCGCTACTGGAACCAGCGCGGCAAAATGACCTGGATATTGCAGCCCAATCTCCCATGTGCCTCCACCCCCCAGGCTGATCCCAGTCAGGTATATGCGGCTTGGGTCTATGGATAACTTCGTCTGGATTTCCTCCAGCAAACTAAACAGCAGCTCCACAACCGCTGGATGAGACCAATAATCCCTTGATGCGCCACCGATCAGTTGGGGCGATGCCACGATGAATGGAAAATCAGTCTGGCTTTCCAGCGCATTCGGCAATCCGATCCCTCTAACATGCTCTAGATTATCCATACGTTCACCTACCCCGTGAAGGAACAGGATCACTGGCCATTTTTGGGAGGAATCTTTGCCATGATCACCCGGCACATAAAGCAGGAAATTGAGTTGCCCCTGAGATGTATATGGGCGCTGACCTGTTTGAGGGCCGGTTGAGAGTGTAGGATAGGTGATGCTCGGGATGGTAATGGCTGTGGTAGTCGGTGCTGCTTGCTCAGCAATGGTGAATTTCCAGGTCACATCGTAAAACTCGTCAGAATCATCCTTTGATGTAATGACATAACGTAGCGTATGCGCTCCTGGAGAGGGGTTCTCAATGGCGATATTCCATTGACGACGCGTATAACTCTCCCACTTATCATCGAACGTTCCAAATGCAGGCAGATCAACAAATAATTCATCCAAATACAGCTCCCAGGAATATGAATCCCAATCTATATTGAGTTCATCTGGCGAAGAGGCGAACATTCCATACCCGATAAACAAATAATCCGTCTCTGGGACTGTACATTCTCTGACAATGACAGACGGGTCAGACTCGTCTATCATGGCAGAACATGAATTGAAGATAGAAGAAATATCCGCGCTATCATATCGCCCGATCCTTACCACCATCTCGCCAATCTTGCCACCTGACTCGATCAGCTTCACGGTCGATGGTACGAATGTTTGAGTAGCAGTGGGGGCTTGAGCTGTAAGAGTGGTGATAATGTTTACTGCCCCTTGCGTGGCTGTCGCTGCAATCTCTGTTTGAGATGTAACACAAGCAGATAGGATGGCAATCGAGAATAAGATACACAACATCAGGCGAACTTGTTTGCGAATCACGTTCCCTGCCTTTGATCTGGGAAGCCCCCCAAATCATTCATGTAAATAATACTATAGCACTTTCGCTGGTCGATTTCATGATGTTTTGCTCGCACCGCTAAGCGCAGAGGCGCGGCGTCGGGTGCATGTAGTGTTGGGCAGCTATTCATTTTATAAAGTAATGTACTTGTCGAGTAAAGTTGATTCATTCACGGCGCCGTGAACGTAAGTGCTGCTGTATAGTCAAAGGGATCACCTCCCACAACCCCTGTTGAGTGAGCTGTTATCTTGCCTGGCGTGTCGGTAACTATAACCACATTCCAAACACGTACTGTGCCAACCTCTGGATTATCAAAATCAATTGTCCCAAAAGCTTCGAGGTTGACAGGGCGACTCTCGATAAACATCTCATGAGTTTGCTCCGACCAATATTCATCCACAGTCTTTCCACCAGAAGTGCTGTCGCCATAGATACCTAATCCAACATTTACCTTTGTGCCTACAGGTTGTTCACAAGACTCTGTACCAGTCCTGTTATCATAAGGACAATGGATTTTCGTCACGAAGATAATATCATCGCCTTCCCCAGTGGTGATGAGAAAATCGCCAATCTTATCCCCTGGATTGATCATCTGATCGCTAAGATTCGGAGTTGCTTCGATAGGTTGCTGTGTTGCTTTTCCACATCCACCTACAATAATGGAAAATAACGCAATGAGTGTTAGATAGATGAACTTTTTCATGGTCATTCTCCTTTATGTATGGGATGGATGTGACTACTGTTAGCAATATTTGTTCTGCTAAATGTTGATTCGTTGCGAAACCCACTTGAAACTGTCTTCATTTTGAGTATGAATCTTTTATATCACAATCCAAATCCCAAATATTTTCATAGTGTGCTGCTACTGGCATATGCCTCGTTCGATGCTCGCATGTTCACCGCCTAAGTTCTACTTATTTACTTTGCTCTAACATCCAGGTGTACAAGTTCGGATCTGCAAAGACGGTGAAAAAGATATTATCACTGGCGTTGGGTAGAACGGTGAACTGGATGATATTGCTACCGCAAGTTTTGAGGGCATCGACAAGCATCTGTTGAGCGTTGAGAGGCACAAGCGTATCCTTTTCACTGTGGAAAGCCCAGATAGGCATGTCTTTGAGGTCGCAAATATTTTCAGGGACAATGAAGGGATAGCCGATATATCCACCAACCGGAGCGAGGGCAGCGAATAATTCTGGATGGGCAAGACCAAGCTCCCAAACGCCATTAGCCCCTTCAATGAAACCCGCAAGGTAGATCTGATCTGGGTTGATGGTGAAAAGGGTCTGTAGTTCTGCAAGTAGGGCAAGGAGCTCATCCATCACTTTGGGCTGAGACCAGTGCTGGTACTCTCCTGTGTGGAGGGGTGAGGCGACGATGAAGGGTAATTCGAGCTCACCATCCAGTTGGACGGCAATGGGTTCGGTGCGTACCCAATCAAGGCTGGTAACGTTCGGTCCACCATGCAGGAAGAGGATCAGGGGCCAGGGTACCTGTGGGTCTTTTCCATATTCATCAGGTAGGTATAAAAGCAGATCAAAGCTGGTTTCTTGGGAGCTATATGGGTGTTGCCCCATGCGTTCAGTAGCAGTGGACAGTGGTTGGATGGGGTCATCAACAGCCGCAGGTTCGAAGGCAATGATCATTACAGATTCTACAGTATCACTGTAAACGGTGCCGACATCGTGGGTGGTGAGAGTGATCGGATCAGTACCGGTAAGGGCAATATTGTAAGCGCGCATATACAACCCGGTCTGTTGGTGGATGAAGTCGATAATTCCAAAAGCAGAAAGGTCAACAGGTTGGCCCTCGATGGTAATCGTATAGCTAAAAGTTTCCCACTTGGATTGGACCTCTTCATGGGTAAAACCATAGACAGCGGCGGTTACGTTGGTGGGGTTGTTAAAGGTGGTGGTGCAAGTGTAGATATTATCATTTTGGGTGCAGGGGAGGTCAAACCCGAAGGTGCTATCCTCATTGCCAATGGTAACGAGTACACCATTGACAGTATCTCCAGGTTGGATCAGGTCAATGGGGGTTGGTGTGGCAGTAGGCTTAGAGCAGTAGGTGAGAAATAGGATGGAAAGCACTATCAGGGTGATAAGGATATGAAGCCGGTAGTTTGAGGAGATTCTATTTAACATTGCATCCTCCAAAGCTGAAGAGCGACAGGATAGGTTTTGAATAAACTGTCTCTGGCTGGTAGTTGAGCAGTGAGGAGACGCGTAGAATTTGTTACCGGATTGTGATGGGTTGAGATTATGAAATTATTCACATTATCGCATGAAGTGCATTGAAAGTCAAAGGAGATAGATGGATTTCCTTGGCAACGATCAGAATTACACCGTCACTGTTTACTATTCCACCAATATGTGCAAGACTACTTTTTATTCATCAAATATCTATCCACTTTTCCGAATCATTCTTTATTCGTGGGATGCTTGGTCGCCCCTTGTTTTAGTGGGATGTCCAAACCATCAATTGAATAGGTTTTCAACACCTATCCCCTGCTTGTTTTGTAGCTACCTAAGATGAGGAGGTAGGTGGGCTAAAAGTTAACATGGGGGGATCAACGATTGAATATCTTCCCCAAGTGTCGGTGACCCTATAGGGCACCGCCTGGACACCTAGGGAGTGGGGGTAGGCTACAATGCAGCCTGTATCAATAAACAAACCCCCATATCTGGGGGTTTGCGAGTGGACCTGGTGGGATTCGAACCCACGCAGTCTTCAGTGCGATAGATGTGCAGGTAGGGGAAAAGTATAAAAAAAGCAGTCTATTATGTCTATTTTGTTCCATAATCACCATACTGTGATAGCATATCTGTTCCCGAATTGTTCCCGCAGTATGAAGCAATGAAAGGCAACCCTAAGCCCTGCCCTGAGGGGAAGATGAATGAGAACAATTTCAATATATTTCTAATTAACATCACAAGAAATTTCTCTGTACAATCGGGTCTGAAGTTATTGAAAAGTGCAGGTTTACAATAATAGGTAGTATGAGCAACGCTGATATGATTGACAGCCTGGGCACAGAAATCACTCACGTGTTGTTGTGAGCGTTGTTCAAAATTCATACCGCTATCAACATTGAATCGATGTAATCCAATAATCGTGAAAACGAATTTATCGAGGGATTGATCGAAATCCATCGAGAGGCAAAGGGGAACAGTAGATGAGGTGCCTTATTGGTTAGTGGTGAACCATATCCAGACTTGACGAGCGGTGGAAGAGTTTATTTATTTCGGGCGAAATCTCGAAAAACTCGAGCAACAGCAGCCACACTAGCCCGCCACAAAACAGCACCAAGTTCGGCTGTCGCCTGGGTTGGGTCACCGATGGCGCCGCTCGATGAATAGAGTGAGAAATCCAACTCTGGATCACCCCAATCAACCAATCTGGTTTCAGTAGTGGGTATCATGTCCAGCCGAACCGATTCGGGACGCATATGCAGCGCTATGGAAGTGCAGAAACTATCCGCATGACCACCTGCGATGCCCGGTGCGAATTGGTGCATGATAGCAGCATAAGGCAGGTCGGGTTGGAATGCGCGCACATGAGGATGGTGGATTTGATTGAAGTCTTCAACGACGCGGCGCAAGTTATGCTGCCCGCACCCGCGCCAGATTACCATGCGCTTGAAGCCCTGGTCTGCCAACGAGTTAAGCGCGGCCTTTACCACCGCCTCGTGCAATTCCTGGGGGAGGTCAATATAGCCACTCCCAAAGTTGCGATGCTCGGGCGTGGGGCCAAACGGAAGCGCAGGCAACACCAGTACATGGGTGCCCTGAGCAGTGCATATCTCGGCGGCAACCAGGCAGATGGTTTCCGCAAACCAGGTATCAAAATCTACAGGCAGGTGCGGACCTTGCTGCTCAGTGCAGCCAGTTGGTAGAACCACCAGCCAGTCTAATGCCGCCCGGTTACGGATTTCCTGGTAGGTTAAATCGCCAAAACGCATACTGTCCTCTAGGAATTTCAGATTATTTTACGATTTTAGTGTAAAGTAGCGTTCTATGATAGAAGCAACCACCAGAAGCATTGTCAACCCTGCATACCTCCACAGAAACCATGTATGAGCTTTTCGGTTCTCTCAACCTGAACCATCCGCCCGCCATTTCTCCACCGGCAACAGCCAACGGAAAGCCGGGAGAGGCTCCGACCAGTTCAATCCAATTTGGGCAATTTCCTCGCAAATGGTCAGTCCATCAGCATGGTCTGTAAAAATAACAATTCCAGAACGGCTATCGGGATGACCCAGAGCAAAGCAGCGGGTGAGATTCCTACGGGTGCCCCAATGCCAGAAGGTGTTTTTCGCCTCACCCAAGTGCTGTAATCTCCAACCTAATCCCCAGGATAAGCCGCTTTGATTACCCACCTGGATATTGGACGTGAGCATTTGGGTCAGGTTGGCCTGGCTCAGTCGAAATTGATCGCCTGGTCGTTCGACTCCGTCGCGAAGATCCAGCATTTCAATCAAGAAATGAGCATAATCCAAAACGGTTGTCTCCAAGCTGATCGCTCCGTAAGCGCGCAACCCTTTGGGCAGATAGGGGAGAAAAGTGCTTAAATCCTCGGGAACAAGCTGGCTGTTTCGCATGCCAAATGGCTTGAAAATATCCGCTTCTAGAAAGGTGTCAATAGGCTTCCGAAGGAGCGTTTCAGCCACCGTTTGCAGGTAGATAAATCCCTCCGTCGAATAGTGGAACGCCGATCCAGGCTGAAAGATCGCCCGCAAACCGGTTGCAGATCGCCAATTAGGAAAACCGGTCGTATGGGTCAGTGCATGCCAAGCCGTTACACAGGGGAGATAGGGCTCATTGGCAAGGTAAGGTTCAGGTAAATATTCGGTCAACGGAGTATGTAGATCAAGGATACCCAGCTCGCAGAGCTTAAGGATTGCATAGGCAAAAACCGGCTTGGACAAAGAAGCAACCGGGATGGGATTATCAACAGCGAGTGTGCCGATCGCACAAGTGTTAGCGATCTGTGCATCTCTTACGACAGCTATGGCAACATCAGACACACCTGTATGCTCGCAGAGTTGATTGATTTTTTGTTCCAGAAGGTTGAAATCATTCATAGTGCGGAAATCCATTCAAGTACGGTTTCGAAATAGCCAGGAACATAATCTTGAGCGCTACCATTTTCGATGCGACCGCCAGTTTTAGCCTGGCGCAAGCCGTGGTTGGCTTGCGGTAGCACCTTGATCGTCAGGTTTGGGTTTCCGGCTGAGGCAAATGCCTGCTGGAACAACGGAATGCTCTCTACGACCGGTACTGTGCGATCCCGTTCACCCAGTATAATCAGGACAGGGACTTTTACTTGGCGATGTGCTACCAGCGGGTTGAAATCCATCACCTCCCGCCACCAGGCCCAATACCAGTGGTCTTTGGGGGCAAGGTGTCCACCCAGGTAGGGTAGCCATTTGACATGGCGGTTTACGGCTTCCTGATAACAGGCTTCAAGTGTTTCCCATCCATTCCCCGTGCGGGTATAGGAATTAGCTTGCTGCATTGCAGTGACACCTTCTGCAATGTCTTCTTCCGAAAAACCATCCGCACACATATGCTGGGTAACCCGCGCCAACTCCTGCCGTTCAGGTGTGACTGCCGCGCCAGATATAATGATGGTAAAGGCTACATCCGATGAACCTGCGGCAACTAGTGGGGCGATAAAGCCGCCTTGGCTAAATCCCCAAACACCAACGCGTCCAGGATCAATGCCGGGCTGCTCTTGCAAGAATTTCACCCCCGCAATGGCATCGGCTGCCAGATCGTCAAAATTGGCATGTGTCCAGTCGCCGGAGGAGCTGCCATTACCGCGCTTATCGTAAATCAGGGCGGCAATTCCACGCAAAGCGAACTGAACGGCTGCATCACGCAGCATATTGCTTGCGCCGTTACGCTGCTCGGGACCAGAGCCGTGGATGAGGATTACCGCCGGGACAAGAGCCGGGCACTGTGGCTGCAGCAGCATACCAGCCAGGTGGATTTCCCCGTTGGCGAACTGCACTTCGATTTCTTGATATTGGGTCTGGGCAAGCATGGTTTAATCCTTTCACTTTGCATTTTTGCCACTTTCTTGAAATTGATCATTTGACAAAAGTTTCCTATAAGGTGTATTTTTATTGCTGTGAAAGCTTGTTTGCCAGGTCTTTCAGCAGCAGCCCCCAATCCAACTGCGGACCTAGCTCTCTGCCAAGGCGGACCATGATGAGATCCTGGTCGGGTCGAATGTAAATAAGCTGCTGCAAATGGCCCCAGGCGATGTAGTCGTACAAGCCATTCTCCCGCTGATAACCCCACCAGAAATATTTATAGTATCCGTTCTGGGCTGGAAAGTCAGTAAAGTTGAGCCACGGGCGGGTATCGGCAGAGTCGGGTGTGGTCGAGTCGATCACCCATTGTTCTGGAACGATTTGAGTCCCATTCCAGTTGCCGTGATTCAGGTACAACCGCCCAAAACGGGCATAATCCATGGCACGCGCATTGAGACCGGTCGCCATTTTCTCAAAACCGCTGGCTTCGCAGTCAAGGCTCCAGGTAGCGGGATATTCCATACCAAGCGGTTTCCAGATTTTTTCTTGCAAGTAGTCCGAAACCGGCATGCCGGTGGCGCGTTCCAATATCAAACCTACGATGATCGGGTTGTAGTCATTGTATTGAAAGTATTCTCCAACCGACTCGTCGCCACGTTGGAGGTTCAGCGCCAGAGAACGAAGTTTGGGATAGGAATACGCCAAGGTGTCATCGCTTAGTGAGAACAACCAGTCTAATGCTTCTGACTCGCGGTAGCGAATACCGGAAGACATGGTTAGCAAGTGACGGATCGTCATATTATCCAGTCCACGCCCGCTTAATTCGGGGATGTACTGAATTATGGGATCATTTACGTTACCGATATACCCCTCGTCAATGGCAATCCCGATCAAGGCTGAGAGGAAAGATTTCGCCATTGAAAAGGATGTGAACCACGAGTCGCGTTGGAAGTCATTGAAGTATTGCTCATATAAGATTGCATCATCCTGGATGACGATAAAGGCGGTTGTGCCAGTCTCTTCGAGAAAGGCATCGAAATCAGCCCTGCGAGTTTCAATGCCGGTTTTGACTTCGATGGTGGCAAATAACTCCGGCGAAAGATTTTCAACAAATTGGAAGACTGGCGGGGAGTTCTGAATGGTACGCGTGGGAAATTTTTCGTAATCGGTGATGTCCGAGTCTCCCCAGAAGACTGCCCTGTAGACATATTCTGGTGGTTGGAAGAGCAAAGCCAGGCCGAAACGCAGGATGACCAAAACCACCAGGCTGCCGATTATCCAAAGAGTAATTTTTTTAATCATGGTCAGCTCCTTTGAAGTAAGAAAGAGGCAAATATAAGGTTCCAATACTGGAGCCAAAAAAGGAATGCCAGGTCAGTCATGGTGAGCAGCGTGTAATGTATGCGACCAGCAATGCTCCAATAGTGGCGTACCCAAGCCAAGGCGGTAAATATAAACATGCTAACCGAAATAACCACCAGCACAATTGGTATTACCAATAAAGGCTTTAATGCGGGTGGTGCTCCATAAATGATCTCAGGATCCATCATCATGCTCAAAAAAGCAGCCACAAACAACAGGCTCAGCGCCCCAAAACATCCGGTCAGCCAATGTGCAATGCGGGGCATCAGGGGAGCTTTATCAGAGGAAATGTGTTGGCGGAGGTGCGAGAAGTAATTGAACAGCCAGGTTATGATTGTCACCAAAAAGAATAACAAGCAGGTTCCAGCTAAAGGTAAGGTAAATCCTGAGGTGTCAAAAAAATTCTTTTTGAGATAGACGGCCTGTGGGTCATGCGCAACAACGAAACTGGCAACCTTGCCATCCTGATCTTGCTGAAAAATGAGGGTTTCGCCTCCATCTACTCGCTTAAAAACGAGCGGATCTTCAGTCTGCACCCATTCTGAAACAGGTATGAAAGCCGGCCAGCCAAAGCCCAATCCGACGGTCTTGAGAGTGTTTCTTGGGGTAAGTGTTACGGGGATCTCCGAACTCAAGGACAGCATCTTCTCCAACCCGGTTTCATTTTGATGGTTGGTGCCACGATAAATACCTGTGAACCGGTTGGCGCGGGTGGCAAAATCTGCAGCAGGCTGTCGAACGGCAGTGGTATGGGATGGAAAGTAGCGATCCATGAAAGCACGGATCAATGCTGCGTGGGCGGGCATGCCTCCCTGGCTGTTGTAAGAGACGAACAGACCGATGTTTTGCTTTGGCAGCAGGAACAAAGCTGAGTGAAAGTACAGTGTAGCCCCGCCGTGCCAGATGATCCGCTGGCCATTCAACTCCATTTCCATAAATCCATACGTCCAGCCGCCAGCGCGTTGATCCTGAGTGAAATGCTGTAGGTGCATCTCCTGGGCAGTCGCTTCTTGAAGAATGCGTCCATTCCCATACTTCCCATCCTGCAAGTGGGCGATCATAAACATTGCCATGTCTGTGGCAGTAGCAGACAAAGCGCCTGTTGAAGTGGCCTGGATCCATTCCTCTGTAGGTTGATAGACTCCATCAACATACCTGTAGCCTATAGCTCTGGTCGCGGCGAGCGCAGCAGGTGTGGGTTGGAGCATGCTGGAATGGGTCATGCCCAGGGGTAAAAGGATATATTTCTCAATATATTGTTCGTAGCGCATTCCTGAAACCGACTCGATAATATACCCGGCCAGTCCAGCTCCGTAATTGGAATAACCCATCAGCTCACCTGGCGGGCGTATACGAGTTGGCAGGTAGCGCGCAGCGTAATCGGAGAGTGAGAGTATATCCTGAAAATTACGGACATAAAGGCCCTCGCCGCGATCTTCCAGCCCAGAAGTGTGGGTTAAGAGATTTGCAAGCGTTATTGGTTGAGGGTACGTTCTTGGGATTTGAAAATCCTTGAGATAGATATTGATATCAGCATTCAAATCCAGCTTATCCTGTTCCACGAGCTGCATGATGGCGGTCCATGTGAACAGCTTGGTGATTGAGCCTGGGCGGAAGAGGGTCTGCTCAGCTACCACCGGGATTTGCTCTTCAATATTGGCGTACCCATAACCTTTTGCGAAAAATAATTCGCCATCCTTCACTACTGCCACTGTGGCAGCCGGCAAATGATACGCAGCCAGCTGAGAGGTGATGACACCGTCCATAAAAGCTTCCAGCTCTTGAGGGTCAGTCAGCCCAAGATGAACCGGAGCGACTGCTGCCCGGCTCGATCCTTTTTGCGGGTCTTGCGCCATAACACTAAACCTGGTTTGCCCCATAAACAGGGTTATACAGAATGCGATCAAGAGCCATTTTGAAAAGTGAGCTGTGAATTTCATTTTTTCCTCCTTTAATTGGTGCCAGGAAACGATATTGAGATCAGCTTATTGATTTTGTAGAGTTCCATGGATAGTCACGCTGGTACCATAGATGCGATCGGTTGCAACCAGGGTCACGTCATCAGCCTCAAAACGCATCTGCAGTTGGTATGCATACCGATTGGTGATGGTGTCATACTCGATAACGAAGGTGTGTTCGTCAGTCCACTTGCCCCTTATTCCTACAGTCTGGCCTCCAGTTTCCATCTCCGTCCGAATTGCGCGGTCCAAGCCAACCCCGGGAGTCATACGGTAAACCCCGTCGAGTCCTATGGCTGCAACTGGGCTCTGGCTGCCGTCCACAAAGGTAATTTGAATGCTGGCTTCGGAAATATCATTGAATCCAAGCTGGAAGGACTGCAACTGGAGGAGATTGTTCTCAAACTCGAAAGGCCGAAAGGAGATTTGGGCTGCGATTTCAGGGAGAGATGCAGGTGATTGCGGTGTAGGAGCCTCGGCTAGTTTTTTCAGTGTCGTATTAAGATCGTCTACACCAGCATGATTGGCAGGGAGTGGATTTTCCATATCCACCAGGGCAGGAAATAGAAAGGGAACCACACCATCAACATTAAAGCCACCGCCAGTCGTTACGAGGACAAGGTTCAAACCAGGCACAACTGCAATATGCTGCCCACCTGCCCCATCGGCATTGAATTCGTTCCCGGTCTTACCGGTACTCACCCACCATCCGTAACCGTATGTACCTGCCTTGCTCTGCGGTCGGACTGCATTCCGCACCCATTCCAGAGAAACCACCTGGCGGCCATCCCAAAATCCGTCTTGCAGGAATAAAAAACCTAGCTTAGCCATATCGGTTGGAAGCAAACGGATATTGCCAGAACCCTGGTTGATTCCTTGCGGATCGGTTGGCCAAACTACCTCCTGAATACCGAGCGGCTCAAAGAGGTTCTGGCGGGCGTATTCCAGTGCGGTCATCCCAGTTGCTTTTTGCAAGACGGCTGAGAGCAGGTGCATGACACCCCCGCAGTATACAAATGTGTTGCCCGGTTCAGATGCCATTGGTCGATCGAGCATGAACTGCACCCAATTCGGGCTGGCTTCCATCGCTTGCACGGTTTCCTCACTGGGAAGCCCGATGCAATCCAGCCCAGAGGTCATGGTTAATAAATCTTTAAGAGTGATGTGGTCTTTGCGGGTATCATGGGTGGCGATGGTATCGATGGGGAAGAAAGAGAGCAAAGTATCGTCAAGTTTTAATTTTCCCTGGTCTATCGCGATCCCGATCAAGGTAGACAGCACACTTTTAGTCACCGATCCCAGGTTGTGAGGTGACCGGCCGTCATAGGGGTTAAAGGTTGCTTCCAAGACCACATAGCCATTGCGGACGATCATCAGGCTGTGGATGGGATAGCCAGTCTCTTGGATAGAAAGTAATCCTTCTGCAAGACTGGTAGAATCCAGCCCTTGTTCCTCCGGAGTATTCGTTCGCCACTCATCCGTGGGCCAGTAATCGGGAAGAGAAACTTGCAGCGGATTACCTGGCTTGAAACGAATAATAAGAAACACCGCAATTAAGAGGATAGTAACCCCAATAACCATACCCAGACTTATTTTCAGTATTTTATTCATATGCGATCCTTTCTTTTGATAGAGTCATTCATCATTATTTAGAGATAGAATAGCAGCCATTAGCATTTCGAAGCCGTCGCCTTTTTGAATGAGCAGGTCTGCACCAGATTGCTGAACCCTTTGCTCGATTTCCAGACCTGAATGAACGGTAAAAATGATTACTTTGGGTGGGGTATCCATTTTTTTGATCTGGCAGGTCGCCTGGCAGCCGTCCATTTCCGGCATCTCAAGGTCCATCACAACCACATCTGGATCCAGAGTCCCGATCTGACGAATCGCTTCCAGCCCGTTTATGGCTTCGCCGACCACCTCTACTTCTCCGGAGAGGTCAAGCAGCAGGTGCAGGTCCTCCAGCACTTGCGGCATATCATCGACGATCAGCAGACGTATGCGACGGTGGTTGGATGGAAAAGAGGGGCTAGGGGTAGGCATGAGTGGCTCCGAATAATTTCTGTATCCATATCATGACACTTCAGACGCGTAAACACATCGTACCGGCAGTGTATTTTTCGGCTGTCTCAGGTTGTATTTATTTGCTGTATTAACAAGCAGCGCCCTACATCGCAAGTCGTAGAGCGCCGGTCAGCTTCCCCCCATTTAGTGGGTTGAGGTTACGGTTATTATTGTCAAGGCCGCAAATGCGCTATCAGACTGCGCATTTCAGTCAAGGCACTTAGAGTCGATCCTTGAAGCTTTTTCAATTTAGGACGCGCGCGTTCGGGCTCGCGCTTTAATAAGATCAGAGCCGAATCGATGATGAGAATAATACCAAACAGGGTCTGTGATACCGAATCGTTAAGCTCGCGTGCCAGCCGGTTGCGCTCTTCCAGCGCAGTCAACTCTTCCACTTGCCCGGTATATTCTTTTAATCGTTGATTTTTATCCTGTAATTCCTTTAGGATGGCCTGGCTACGGACGCGAGCCGTCTCGATCTCGTTGGCTGCAATGATATATGCCGGGAAGATGATACACCCCACCAGCGGAGTCAT